>Ga0193962_1001131_pt1 | contig 12471 bp, 13 predicted proteins | sample FB_5_MG_FD_140335 | JGI IMG/M metagenome (GOLD analysis project Ga0193962, IMG submission 140335) | Microbial mat bacterial communities from the Broadkill River, Lewes, Delaware, United States - FB_5_MG | ecosystem: Environmental > Aquatic > Freshwater > River > Microbial mats | place: USA...
AGCAGCAAAAAGATGGGTAGGGTGGCTTCCTGGTGGTATGGGTGTTGCAACAGTATTTTCAGCAGCTGGATTTGCCGCAGTTTCTGGAGCCTCGTTAGCAACATCAGCAGTATTTGCAAAAATAGCAGTACCTGAAATGTTAAAACTTGGATATAACAAAAGATTTGCAGCAGGTGTAGTTGCTGCTAGTGGAACACTTGCTTCGTTAATTCCTCCTTCTGCTATTTTAGTTATATATGCAATTATAGTAGAACAAGATGTTGGAGCATTATTAATGGCAGGGTTTTTACCAGGAGTTACTTCTGCACTTATTTATGCTGGACTTGTTATTTTTCTGGCAATGAGTAATAAAAACTTTGGACCACCAGTTACAGGATATACATGGAAAGAAAGATTTGCATCAATTCCTGAAACACTTCCTGTTTTTTCTGTTATTGCAATTATCATAATTTGTATTTATGGTGGAATTGGAACTCCTACTGAAGCTGGTTCATTAGGTGTATTTATTATCTTTATGATGGCTGTATACAAAGGAATGAAATTAGGAGACTTTAAAAAAGTTTTAATCGAAACATCAAAACTAACTGTTATGATATTTAGTATTATTTGGGGTGTTTTAATTTATGTGAGATTTTTAGGTTTTGCAGAACTTCCTGATGCATTTTCATCTTGGATTGTTACTCTTGAGCAAAGTCCAATGATTACTTTATTAGCAATACTTTGTGTATATGCAATTTTAGGTATGTTTATGGATGCAATTGGAATGCTACTTTTAACGCTACCAATAGCTTATCCTGCAGTAATGGCACTAAATGGTGGTGAATCTGTAGCTGCAGCTGATAGTGCTTTTGGATTATCTGGTCCAGCTTGTGCTATTTGGTTTGGTATTATTGTTGTTAAGATGGCGGAACTCTGTCTTATAACCCCACCTATAGGACTTAATTGTTTTGTTGTTGCAAGTGTTAGACCTGAGTGTTCAGTTCAAGATGTATATAGAGGAACTACACCATTTTTTATTGCAGATGTAATTACAATTGCAGTTTTAATTGCTGTACCTTCGATTGTACTATGGCTTCCAAAAATGGTTGGACTTTTATAGATTTAAAATATTGATATAAAAATTGATATTGTAAAAAGCAGCTTTTATAGCTGCTTTTTTAAGATACATTAATAAAAGTATTAATTTTTATTGTACGTTTACACCATACTTTTGAAGCATATTAGGCCAAGCAACGCTTTTCCCATCTTTATCAAATACAGCAGGTGTTCCTTGAACGCTTAATTTTGTAGCTATTTGCATTTGTTCTGCTAGTTGTGCTTCTAATTTTGCTAATTCAGCATCTGAATACTTTCTATTTTTATAAGCGTCACTAGTTACATCTAAATCTAACATAGCTTCAATTTTTTCAGCTTTTGTTTTTTTACTCATGATATAAATAGACATATCTTTTGCATTTCTATGCATTTCTAATGGATAATAGAAAACTCTAATTTTTACATTTTTTTCAACTTGTGATAAATATGATTCAAACTTCTTACAGTATGGACATTCTGGATCTGTGAATAAGAAATATTCATCTGTACCACTTCCATAAACAAACGCTTCTTTTCCTCTAACTCCTGTTAAATCTGCAGGTGCAGATATTTTAGCTCCTGAATTAGTATCAATAACTTCACCTGTAATTAAACTTTTTTTGTCTTTTGTTAAAAAAACTTCATCATTATTACCTTGAACATTAATTTTTAAAGCATATAAGTTTCCCATATCATAAGCTTTTGTAACACTTATTTGTGCTCTTTTAAATAATTCTAAATTTTCTATTTGTTTTATTTCATTTTTAGATAATTCACCAGCTGCATTTAAGCTTGTAGTAATAGCTGCAGCTAATAATAATTTCTTTGTTGTTTGTATCATCGGATTTTCCTATATTAAATTTGTAAGTAATATTACTGTTATAGTGTTAACAAATAGTTAAGAGATTTTCTTTACATGATTAATTTGAAAATAATTCCCGTAGTTATGAAAGAAATCAATATTCCATAACCAACAATTGCAACACTTAATCTTGGGGCTAATCCAGCCATTGAAGCCATTGCTCCTGCAGTTATCATTGGAGCCATTCCTGCTTCAAATATTGATACTTGACCTGCTAAATTATTCCAACCAAATAAAACAATAGTTAAATAAGCAATAATAGGAGCAATGATTAGTTTAATAATAAGAGCAATACTCAAAGGTTTTATATCATCCCTAGGTAGTCTAAATTGTAATTGTAAACCAACAGCTACAAGTGCAACTGGAATTAAAGTATTAGCAAATGTAGCAAGTATGTTTGAAATAATTGGCGGAAATGTTTGACCTAAAAAAAGTAGAGCAACTAAAAGTGCTAAAAATGATGGAAAAGTAATGATTTTTACAATAATTAATTTAAAACTCAAATTAGAATTTGATGAATAGTAAGCAGTAATAAAAGCTCCATAAACAGCAAGTGCCAAAAAAGTACCCAATTGGTCATATATAAGTACAAAAGGAAGTGCTTCTTCACCTATATATGCGTTTATTATAGGAATTCCCATTATTGAACTATTTGTTAAAATAGCAACTAATAGTAAACTTCCTGTTATTTCTTTACTCCAGTTTAAAGCTTTTGAAATACCAAGTACTAATAAAGCTGATAAAAGCATAACAATCCATGCAATAACTGCTGGTATTAAGATATCTAATGAAAAGTTTAATTTAGGAACTTGTAATAAGATTATTGCAGGTAGTGAAATATAAATGATAAATTTATTTAAGATATTAGGTGTTTCTGAAGGAAAGATATTTAATTTTTGTAATACATATCCAATAGTGATTGCAAGAGCAATTAAAGCAAAATTTTCCATAATTTAGTTTATTTTTTACCTTCTTTAATCTTACATTGTACATTAGGTGTAATTTTTCCAAACTCTTCAACATACTCAACACCCCAAGTAAACATATCGTCTAATACAGGTCTTAGCCTTCTTCCTGCATCTGTTAGTGAATAAACAACTTTAGGTGGAACTTGGGCAAATACTTCTCTATTTATAATATTTTTCTTTTCTAATTCTTTCAATTTTACAGTTAATGTTTTTTGAGTAATTTCATCTATTTCATTATGTAATTCTTTAAATCTTTTATCTGAATCTAACAAATGCCATATAATTGATAGTTTCCATCTATCATTAAAAATATCTAAAGTTACCGAGATTGAGCAGTTAAATTCTTTGTCATTTACTTGATACATATATATCCTTCTAATTAAAATTAATTATAACACAATAAATATAAAACACTATTGCTTACCTAAAGTAAAGTAAGAGATAATTAAGTTTATAAGTACTATAATTTTCAAAATGATTTAGATAGATATAGGCAAGGAAATAAAAAAATGAAAAATGTTTTAATAATTAACGGACATCAATATTATGATGTAGTTGCCTTAGGTGAACTAACAAAAAAATACGTAAACAAAGCTGATGAATTTTTAAAAAATAATAACTTTGAAGTAAAACATACACATATTGAAAAAGGTTATGATATTGAAGAAGAGGGTAAAAAGTTTGAATGGGCTGATTATATAATCTTACAGTTCCCTGTTTATTGGATGGGACTTCCATGGATTACAAAAAAATACTTTGATGAAGTTCTTGTTCAAGGTGTACAATATGCAAACGATGGTAGAAGTAGAACTGATGCTTCTAAAACTTATGGAAGTGGTGGATTATTACAAGGAAAAAAATATATGTTATCTTTAACTTATAATTGTCCTTTCTGTGAGTTTGACAATAAAAATGGTTTTTTTGATGGTTTATCATTAGATCAAGCGCATATCTCTACTCACAAAATCTTTCAATTTTGTGGCTTAAAACCTCTTAAAACATACTCAGTACATGACATTTTTAAAGATGATTTAGATATAAATTTAGAATTAAAAAAATTTACAAATATTTTACAAACAAATTTTAATATAGAAAAGGAATAACAATGAACAAAACATTTGAAGAAGCAATGGATTTTAGACACGCATGTAAAGTTTTTGATGAAACAAAAAAAATATCAGATGAAGATATGAATTATATCTTAGAAGCAGGAAGAAAATCTCCATCATCTTTTGGTATGGAACCTTGGAAGTTTTTAGTAATTACAAATGAAGAGTTAAAAGCTAAGCTTAGACCTGCTTGTTGGAATCAAGTTCAAGTTACTTCTTGTTCTCATTTAGTACTAGTGTTAGCAGCTATTGATGCTGTTAAACCAGAGTTTGGGATAGTTGAGAGAAAATTTAAAAGAAGAGCAATGCCTCAAGAAAAATTAGATTTTTATTTAGGTTTATATGCTGATCATTTAAAAGAAACTTTATCAAGTGATGAAAATGTTTATTCATGGACAGCAAGACAAACTTATATAGCAGCAGGAAATATGATGACAGCTGCAGGAATTAAAGGAATTGATTCATGTCCAATTGAAGGTTATGAAAAAGAGAAAGTTGAAGAAATTTTAGGTTTAGATACTACTAAATACCAATTATCAGTTGTTTTACCTTTTGGATATAGAATAAATGAACAATCATCTCAAGAGCGAGAAAAACTTGAAGATATTGTTGAATTTATAAACTAATTTATTAGACTTTAGTTAAAGTTGGTGCAAAAGCTTTTGTACCAACTCTTACTTTATCTGTTACTTTAAAACTTTTAGCTTCGTCTTCACACAATACAACTTCAACTAACTGTTGTCCAATTGAAATAATTGCAATATAAATAACATCAGTTTTAATAATATCTAATATTTCACCTTCAAAAGAGAACTTTTGAGAACCAGATGTTTTTAATAATACTTCAGTTGGATTCCCGTCATTTATAATTTTCCCTTGATTTAAAACTATTACACGATTTGCTAAACGATAAATTTCGCTAGGCTCATGACTTACCATAATTGTAGTTGTATTAAACTCTTTATGTAAAGTTAGTATTTCATTTTGAAGTTTTATTCTCATACTTGGATCTAGTGCTGAAAGAGGTTCATCCATTAGTAAAAGCTCAGGATTATTCATCATAGCTCTACATAGTGATACTCTTTGCTTTTGTCCACCACTTAAAGTATTAGGCAATCTTTTTGCTAACTTTGTTAGTTCTGTAATTGCTAAAAGCTTTTGAGCAAGCTTTTTATCTTTATTTACATATAAAAGATTTTGCTCAACATTCATATTGTCAAATAATGCATAATCTTGAAAAACAAAACCTATTTTTCTTTTTTGAATACTAAGAGTATTCTTATCATCAAGCCAAACTTTTTCATCTACACTAATAAAGCCTTTTGCATTCTCTAAACCAGCCAAAATACGAAGTAGGGTTGTTTTACCACTTCCACTAAGCCCTGAAAGTGCAATAAAATCACCTTTATTTATATCAAGTTTTACTTGCAAATTCATGGCTCCAGATGAACCATGTAGTTGTTTATTTATATCTATTTTTATCATATTAAACTGTAAGTGTTGACCAAGTTTTATCATTTTGTAAGGCTTCATTCAAAAGTTCACCTGTATGATTGCAAACAATGCCATGTTTTTCTAACTTTTTAACAGCATCATATTCTTGTGCACATACAATACAAGAAGAAAACTCAACTCCATCTTTTTTAATCTCTTTGATTTTTTTTCTAATTTTTTTGCTTTTAACAACAGCTTTAATAGAAGCTCCCCAAAACATTATATGGACTCTTTTCCAATAATTTCTAGGTATTGAAACACCACCATAAAGCAAAGGGAATTTTAATATACTATCAATATCTTTAGTTGAAATAACTATAAGTAAATTTTCTTTTTTCATTATCTTTCCTATATAAATGTTTTTTTCTGTTTTGCATTGAAAACATATACTGCAAATAAAACTACAAAACTCATTATTAGCATAATAGCACTATAAATATGAGCATTTGCATAATCTAAAATCTCTACATATTCATATATAGCAACAGATGCAACTTTTGTTTCTTCAGGAATACTTCCTCCAACCATTAAAACAACTCCAAACTCTCCAACTGTATGAGCAAAAGTTATGATTATTGCAGTTAAAAGTGCAGGTTTAATATTTGGAAGGGCTACTTTTAAAAGTGTTGTAAACTTGCTCTTACCACTTATATAACTAGCTTCAAGCATATTTTTATTTAAACTTTCAAAACCACTTTGCATTGGTTGAACCATAAAAGGTAAACTATAAAAACAAGATGCAACAACTAAACCTGTAAAATTAAAAACTAGTTTAATCCCAAAATATTCATCAAAGAAACTTCCAATAGGTGAGTTTAGAGACAAGACATAAAGTATATAAAAACCTAACACTGAAGGAGGCAATACAATTGGAAGAGCGGTAATTGCTTCAATAAAAGGCTTAGCTTTTGATTTTGTTTGTGATAAATACCAAGCTAGTGGTAATGCTATTATAAATAATATTATAGTTGTTACAAGTGCCAATTTAAAAGATAAAATAAAGGGTTCAAATTCCAAATTATTAAGGTAGTTCATTACGATATAACCTTTTGTATTGATAACTCACTTGCTTTTATTAGGGCTAATACCTTGTCTTTTTCTTTTAAATTCATTCTATTTACAGAATTTGTAGTTATTATACTTGTTATAATTGTATCTTCAATATTTAATCTTAAAGAGCTTAAAAGTTCACCTTTATCAAGCCTTTCAATTATACAAGGAAGTTTATTTGATAAGCTTATTTCACCTTCAAAATCTTTTGCAATCGCAATATGTGAAGCATTTACGCTTAAAACAACTTTATTTCCTACATTAATATTTGATAATCCTAAACTCATCATTGATAAGTTGATTCCACTAAAATCAAATTGAACTATATTTAGATTTTCTAGAGTGTCAATTCTACTTACAGTAACTTTAAGTTTATTCATTGATTAAATATCCATATTGCTTAAAAATATTTTGTGCCTTTTTATCTAAAATGAAATTATAAAAAGAAAGAGCTTCTTTATTGTTTTTCGCATGTTTAAGTAAAACAATACCTTGTTCTATAGGCGTATATAAATTACTATCAAGTTCTTTCCAGTTAAGATTTTCTTTATACTGCTTCATTTTGTCTGAAAACAGTGATGATTTAGCGATTATTCCAATATCAGTAGCACTTACAGCATAAGAAATTGTTTGAGAAATTGATTCTCCATAAACAAATTTTGATTTTACATCATTAAAAACTTTTGCATTTTTTAAAGCTTCAAAACTTGCAATTCCATAAGGTGCTGTTTTAGGGTTTGCTATAGCTATTTGTTTGATCTTCTTATCTTTTAAGAGTTCATTTAAATCTTTTTTCAAATCTAATTTTCTACTACTAAATAAAGCTAATGAACCTTTTGCATAAACTTTTGGTATAGAAATTGCCTTGGAATTATTATACAAATTTTGTGGATATTTCATATTTGCAGACATAAATAAATCATAAGGTGCACCATGTGTTATTTGAGCTGTTAATTTACCACTACTTCCTAAAACTACATTAACTTTTGTACTAGGAAAAGTTGTATTAAACTCTTTGATTAAGTCATTAATTGCATAAGAAACATTAGCTGCAACTGCGATTGTAATTGAATTAGCGTTAATATTTAATACTAATAAAATATTAACAAAAAGTATTTTGTATAGCATTTAATTACCTTTAATAGTGTAAGTAAGTATATTTTATAGACATAAATTTAATCTTATATTTTATAAATATTATCTAGTGCTTACTTAAAATCAAGTGAATTACAGCATTCTATAAAATAATTAAAAAACTATAAGAAAGAAGATGATAGAATAATATAAATAATATGTAAAAGTATAGTAAAGGTAAGATATGAAAAGTGTTCCAGATATAGAAGATTGGTTAAAAAAGTTTTCTATAACTAATTACATTATAAGTGATGATTTATATGTAAGCGTTTTTGGGAATGTAAATTTAAATGGAAAACTACAAGATAAAAAATTACCGATTAAATTCAAAACAGTAGATGGTTATTTTGATATAAGTAATAACTCTTTAGAGTCATTAGAAGGTTCTCCTGAAAGTGTATTAAAAGATTTTAATTGTTCTAATAATAAATTGAAATCTCTTTTAGGTGCACCCTATAAAGTTGGTGATTTTGATTGTTCTAATAATAAATTAACATCTTTATCTTATTGTCCAAAAGAAGTAAATGGTTTTTTTGATTGTAATGAAAATGAGCTTTTATCAATCAAAGGAAGCCCCAGAACGGTTAAAGGTTACTTCAAATGTTCAAATAATAAAATTGGTTCATTAAAAGGTGGTTCACGATATGTTGAAACTCATTTCGACTGTTCCAATAACTTTTTAGAAGAACTAACAGGTGGACCAATAACTGTTGGACATGATTATATTTGTAATGGAAATAAGCTAACAGATTTAGAGAATATTGCAGATGAAATTGGCTGGGATTTAGTTACAGATATAAGATTAAATCATGTTACAAGTTCTCATGATGAAGAGCAAAATATTTGGAGATATAAAGGTAGTGAAGTTGTTGATCATATTTATAAACCTCTTGTAGAACTTTCAAATATTGATGATATTAACAGATGGTTAAGAAAACATGGAATTAGTAACTTCCATATTTTAAAAGATAATTCTGTGGATGTAAATGGAGATGTAAAATTAGCAGATAGATTATCTAATTTATTGAAACTTCCTCTTAAATTTAATATTGTAGATGGTGATTTTGATATAAGTGATAATGAGTTGATTTCATTAGAGGGTTCTCCTACTAAAGTTACTGGAAATTTTCATTGTTTCAAAAATGAAATATCATCTTTAAAAGGTTCTCCTAAAGAAGTAGGTGGTAGTTTTATTGTCTTAAGAAATAATATTGCATCTTTAAAATATTCACCATCAATTGTTAAAGAAGATTTTGTATGTTCTCACAATCCTATAAAAGACTTAGAAGGTCTGAAGACTGTTCATGGTGCTGTATTTACTGGAATTAAACTAAAAGACGTTAAGTGTCATAAGTATATTTATAAATCTGTACCAACTTACAAATATCCAGGTTCAGCTGTTATGGCTTATTTAGATAAAGCTTATATTTCCTTAACTGATGAAGAAAAAAAATATGAAAATACGAAAAATAATTTAAATGAACTTATCAGTGGAATGATTAAAGATGGAACTTTAACAAAAGAGAAGATTAATGATATATTAATTCAGAATTTATCAAAATATAATTTAAATGAATTGAAAGATAAAGTATTAAAAATCAAAAATCCTCCTGTTAAGAAAGAAAATAAAGAATTAACACAAGAAGACTTAATGACACTTGCATTTGAAAGTGAGCTTTAATTTTAGAATAATTTTTTTTAGATATAATCGCGATATAACTAGAAAAAGAATATCAATACGGAGAATAATATAATATGGTTCAAACTGTAAATCTAAAAAAAGCTTTTGGTTCAAGAGTTTTATTTCAAGACATAAATGTAAAATTAGATACTGGGAAAAGATATGGTTTAATTGGTGCTAATGGTGCTGGTAAAACAACATTCTTAAAAATTCTTTCAGGAATAGAAGATGCAACTGAAGGTGAAGTACAAGTTCAAAATGGTAAAAAAGTTGGAACTTTAGGACAAAATCAATTTGCATATGAAGAGTATTCAATTTTTGATACAGTTCTTTTAGGGAACAAAAGACTTTACGATGCAATTAAAGAAAAAGAAAAACTTTATCTTGAAGAATACACTGATGAAATTGGTGATAAATTAGGTGAGTTAGAAATTGTATGTTGTGAAGAAGACCCAACTTATGAGTATGATGTAAAGATTACTAAAATCCTTGAAGATTTAGGTTTCCCTGCTGCTCAACAAAATGATTTAATGTCATCAATTACTGGTGGAGATAAATTTAAAGTTTTACTTGCACAAGTTTTATATCCAAAACCTGATGTCTTATTCTTAGATGAGCCTACAAATAACCTTGATATCGCTACTATTGGTTGGTTAGAAAATCAATTACAACACCATGATGGTACTATGGTAGTTATTTCTCATGATAGACACTTTTTAAATGCAGTTTGTACAAATATTTTAGATGTTGATTACAAACAAATCAGAGAATTTACTGGAACATATGATGATTGGTATATTGCCTCTACATTAATTGCAAAACAAAATGAAACAGATGTAAATAAAAAACTAAAAGAAAAAGATGAGTTAGAAAAGTTTATTGCAAGATTTAGTGCAAATGCTTCAAAAGCAAAACAAGCAACATCTAGACAAAAACAATTAGATAAATTAGACGTAGGTGCTATTCAAGTTTCTTCTAGACGTGATCCATCTATTATCTTTAGACAAAAAAGAGAAGTTGGTAAAGAGCTATTAAGTCTTAAAAATATTTCTAAGTCTTTTGATGGAGAGGTTGTACTAAACAATGTTTCTTTTACAGTTGAAAAAGACGATAAAATAGCATTAATTGGACCAAATGGTATTGGTAAAACAACTATGTGTGAAATTATGGTTGAAAATATTAAACCTGATGAAGGTGTTGTTCATTGGGGAGCTACTATTCAAAATGGATACTTTCCTCAAAATGCAACAGATTTAATCAAAGGTGATGTAACTCTTTACGATTGGTTAAGAGATTTTGATAGAGATGCTGATTTAGCAGAAATTAGAAACTGTTTAGGAAGAATGTTATTTAACGGAACTGAACAAGAAAAATCTGTTAAATCTTGTTCTGGTGGTGAAAAACATAGAATGATGCTTTCAAAAATTATGTTAGAGCAACCAAACTTTATGATTTTAGATGAGCCAACAAATCACCTTGACTTAGAAGCAATTATTGCTTTAGGTGAAGGATTACTTGCATATCCAGGTTCTGTTGTTTGTGTATCTCATGATAGGGAATTATTAGATGTATATGCAAATAGAATTATTGAAATTCAAGCTGATGGATCAATTATTGATTTTAAAGGAAGTTATGAAGAATATATTGAGCAAAAAGCTTAATATATTTTACTAAACATAAAAAAAGGGGAATGAATTTATTCATTCCCCTTTTTTATTATCTAAATAAAATTTAACTATTTATTTAAATTTCTAGATGACATTCTTGATTCTTTTCTTCTAATAGCATCTTCATATCTTCTTTTATCGTCTTCTGTAACAAGATTTAATTTTGGAACTGGTGTTGGTTTTCCAGCTTCATCAACTGCAATCATAGTAAAGTAACATACATTAGTATTTTTGATTGTATGATCTTTGATATCTTCAGAAATTACTTTGATACCTATTTCCATTGATGTTCTTCCTGTATAGTTTACAGATGCATGAAATGTAACTAATGAACCAATTTTAATTGGATTTTCAAAAAGTACCATGTCAACTGATAATGTAACTGCATACATTCCTGTATATCTTGCCGCACAAGCATATGCAACATGGTCAAGCATTTTTAATATTTCACCACCATGCACGTTTTTCCCAGAAAAGTTTGCTTTATCAGGAGTCATTAACATAGTCATTGTTAATGATTTTTCTCTTTTTATATCTTCACTCATTTAATAGCCTTATTATTATCATTATTTAAAATTTTATCTATTATAAAGTAAAAGCGTATCAAAAAGATAGCAATTCTCAATATTTTTTTGATTCTTTATAGAACTATAGAAAAAAAGTAACACATTTATTTAATCATTGCGTTCATTTCTTCTTCTGTAAGAGTAGTTACTTTTAAATCAACTGCTTTATCATATTTACTTCCAGCATCTTCACCATATACTAAATAATCAGTCTTTTTAGATACAGAAGAACCTACCTTTGCTCCAAGGGCTTCGAGTTGTTTTTTGATTACTCCTCTACTAACACTCATTGTTCCTGTTAATACAACAGTTTTATCCTTGAAATTATTTTCTTCAACTTCGATTTTTTCTTCTACAAAAGGCTTAATAATATCAAGTAGTTTTAAAACTAATTCATTATTTACTCTCATAAACTCAGTAAAAGAATTAGCCATTTGCTCGCCAATTCCATCAAGTGCTACAAGTGAATCTAAATCAATATTTACAACATTTAATCCAAATTCTAAGCAGATTTGTTTTGAGGCTACTTCACCAATATGTTCAATTCCTAAAGCATTTATTACTCTATGAAGTGTTGTACCTTTTGTATTTTCAATTGAATTTAAAAGATTGTTTATTTTCTTTTCTTTAAAACCTTCTAAATCTTGTAGTTTTTCATAGTCTAAAGAGTATAAATCTAAAATATCATATATCTTTTTTTCTCTAACTAATTGCTCAACTATTTTAATTCCTAATCCATCTATATTCATACAGTTTTTACTTGCAAAATATATAATAGAGTTTGCAACAATGCTTGGACAATCAAGATTTTGACACTTAATTAATGTTCCTTCATCAAGTAGTTCACTTGAACATTGTGGACAACT
>Ga0193962_1001132_pt1 | contig 12466 bp, 16 predicted proteins | sample FB_5_MG_FD_140335 | JGI IMG/M metagenome (GOLD analysis project Ga0193962, IMG submission 140335) | Microbial mat bacterial communities from the Broadkill River, Lewes, Delaware, United States - FB_5_MG | ecosystem: Environmental > Aquatic > Freshwater > River > Microbial mats | place: USA...
ATCAACATCAACAACAGGACCCATAACTTGGCTAATTTTACCTATCATATTTTTCTCCATTATTTCATAGACTCTACACCACTAATAATTTCTATTAGCTCTGTAGTAATTGCAGCTTGACGCGCTTTATTAAATTCAACATTTAGTGACTTAACCATCTCTTTAGCATTATTAGTTGCTGCATCCATTGCCTGCATACGAGCAGAGTGCTCAGCTGCAACTGAATCAATAAGTGAATAATACATAGAGTATTCAACATATTTAGTAACTAAAGAATCAAGCATTATCTCTTCATCTTGTGCTTCAATCTCTAACATTGATGTTTTCTCAACCCCTTCACACTGAAATTGTTCAGTATCAATTGGTAAGATTTTATTTACATGTAGTTCTTGAGTGATCATATTTTTATAACCATTATAAACAATATGAACAGCATCAACTTTTCCATCTTTAAAATCTTCAATCGAAGTTGATATGAATTCATCTGAATCTTTTTTATCAGGTTTTGAACTTAATCCAACTACAGACTCAAATAGTTCAGTCTCATTGTATTTAAAAAATTCAATACCCTTTTTACCGACACCACTTAAACGTACTTTTACATTTTTTTCTTTGTATTCAGCTAAAAGCTTGTTAACCGCTTTAATAGTTTGTATATTAAAACCACCACAAAGACCTTTATCTGCTGTAACAAAAATAATATCTACTGTTTTTGGGCTATCTATATCGCTGAATGAGCGATTACCGTCAAGTCCACCAACTTTATGACATTTTATACGTCCAGCTATTTCGGCAAGAACCTGATTAAGTTTATCAGAATAAAGACGTGAGCGTTTTGCAAGCTCCTCAGCACGACGAAGCTTTGCAGTTGATACAAGCTTCATTGCACGAGTTGTCTTTTGAGTATTAGAAACACTCTTAATCTTTCTTTGAATATCTTTCAAGTTTGCCATAAAAAATCCCTTATGCTACTACAAAAGAAGCTTTGAATTCTTCAAGTGCTTTTAACATTATTGCTTTAGTATCATCATCTACTTTAGAAGCACTTCTAATATTCTCAAAAATTTGAGGATAAGAAGCTTCAATAAATGGATAAAGCTCATTTTCAAATCTAACAACATTTGATGCATCCATATCATCTAAGAAACCTTCATTACCAGCGAAGATAATAAGTACTTGCTTCTCAGCTGCTAGTGGAGAGAATGGTCCTTGTTTTAGAACTTCTACCATTCTTTGACCACGTTCTAGTTGTTTACGAGAAACTTCATCTAGATCTGATGCAAACTGAGCAAATGCTTGAAGCTCACGGTATTGAGCAAGATCAAGTCTTAAAGTACCAGCAACTTGCTTAGTAGCTTTAATCTGAGCAGCACCACCAACACGAGACACTGAAAGACCAACATTAATAGCTGGACGAACACCTGAGTTAAATAGATCAGTCTCTAAGAAGATTTGACCATCAGTAATAGAGATAACGTTTGTTGGGATATATGCCGCAACGTCACCAGCTTGAGTTTCAATGATTGGTAAAGCAGTTAAAGAACCAGCTCCCTCTTCATCACTAAGCTTAGCTGCACGCTCTAAAAGACGAGAATGAACATAGAAAACATCACCTGGGTATGCTTCACGACCTGGAGGACGACGAAGAATAAGTGACATCTCACGGTAAGCTACCGCATGCTTAGATAAGTCATCATATACGATTAGACCATGTCTAGCGTTATCACGGAAGTATTCACCCATAGTAACACCAGTATATGGAGCTAAAAACTGAAGTGCAGCAGCTTCAGCACCACTTGCTGATACAACAATTGTATTCTCCATAGCACCATGCTCTTCTAGACGACGAACAACTTGTGCTACAGTTGATTCTTTTTGACCAACAGCAACATAAATAGATACAACACCATTACCTTTTTGGTTAATAATTGTATCTAGTGCAACAGTAGTTTTACCAGTTTGTCTATCACCAATAATAAGCTCACGTTGACCACGACCTATTGGAACTAGTGCATCAATAGATTTAATACCAGTTGCCAAAGGCTCATGTACAGATTTACGTTCCATAATACCAGGTGCTTTTTCTTCTACGAAACGAGTCTCAGTAGTTTCAATTGGACCTTTACCATCTATTGGCTCACCTAGTGCATTTACAACACGACCTAATAAAGCGTCACCAACCGGTACACGTAAAAGTTTACCAAGTCTTTTAACACTCATTCCCTCTTTAAGTTGTGTTCCAGAACCAAGAATAACGATACCAGCACTTGCTTCTTCAAGGTTCATTGCTAAACCTTTAGTACCCTCTTCAAACTCTACCATTTCACCAGCCATAATATTACTTAGTCCGTAAACTTGAGCAACACCATCAGCATAAGAAACAATTTTACCTGTTTCGTTAATATCAACATTTAATTCAAAATTGTCAATACGCTCTTTAATTATTGAGCTGATTTCATCAGCTTGTATTTTTGCTACCACTACTTATCTCCTCTCGAAAATTATATTGCTTTTACAATATGTTCTATAATTTGGTCGTTAATTCTTGATTTTGAGAAGTTAATCTCAATACCTAAATCTTCAACATCTACTTTAACACCATCAAAGTCACTTTTGATAAAATCTAATGTAATACTTGAATTATATTTTTTACCTAATCCATCACCAAGATTTTTAACAATTGAAGCATCAATTTCACTGTCACTATAAACAACACCTTGATATGTGTTTGTACTTTGTGCTATATCTTTTTTCAATGCAACTGCTAAAGATGGAATAATATCTAAACGTTTATTCTCACCTAGTAGTTTTATAAAGTTATTAACTTTTTCAGACTTTGCAGATTTAACAGCATCTAATATTATGTTTGCTTTATCTAAAGAACTAATACTTGGATTAGATATAACATTTTTAAAGTTTTTGTCTTTAAACGATAAAGCTAATGCTGAAAAAATTTCACTTATATTAGTTAAAGATTCACTATCTACTTCATTTTTTAAAGCTTTTACATATCTTTTTGCTACTAATTCACTCATCTATGCAACCTTCTTTAAAATAACATTAGCCATAGCTTCTTTATCAAAATCATTACCTGAATCAGATATTAGCTTTGTAATTGTATTTTCAACAACTTCTCTAACCATTTTACGTTGCTCAAACTCCATGTGAGTTTTTTGTGTTTTAGCTAAATTAATTAGATCTTTTTCACACTGCGCCATAATACTGTCGTTTAAGATTTTATTCTCTTTTTTAGATGATTCTTGCAGATCAACAGCAAACTTTTCAGCTTCTTTGACTTTTGCAAGTGCCTCTTTTTTAAGGTTATCAGATTCTTTTAATCTATCCTTTACCTTTTGTAATTCATCTGCTATACCTTGACTTCTTCCTTTGAAGTAAGCCTTTGCAGGTTCAGCAATTAAATACCAAATAAGCCCAGCGAATAAAGCAAAGTTTACAGTTCTTTGAACTATATCTGTGCCGCCTTCACTACCAGATGCTAATGCGTATGTTGAAACCATTAGCGATAATAGTAAAATTTTAATCACATAACATCCTTACAGTTGACTAAATTTTGCATTTAGTGAATCTTTAAAAATTGGCATTTGAGAACTTAAATCTTTCTCTAATACCTCTTTAGCCTCATCTAAAGTTTTCTCAAACTCTAAATATTCATTAGCCAATTCGGCTCTCTTAGCTTCTAACTTACTTTCAGCTAACTCTTTTGCGTCTGCAATTACTTTTTCTCTTAAAGTTGCAGCCTCCAGTTTAGCATCCATAACTATTTTTTCAGCTTTTGCATGTAACTCGTTGATTTCATTGTCATTAGTACCTGCTTTTTGCATGTCTTTTTTAATGTCATCATCTCTTTTGTTCATGTAAGTGAATAATGGGTTATATAGCCAACTGTTAAGAGTAGCGATTAGTGTAAGAAATACAACCAACGTAGCTATCAGCAATATTGGATTAACATCTAACATAGCACCTCCTAAAAGTTGCGCCATTATACAATGATAAAATTGAAATATTTGTTAAAGTAGGAAAAAATTTATAATTTTTATTGTTTATCTAAATAAGTGAGTAATTTTTCTATATCTTGTTCATCTTCAAATTCGATAGTTAGCTTGTTTTGAGAGGTTTTAACATTATATCCCAAATCATTAAATTTTGATTCTATATTATGAAAATTAAGCTTTTTTTCTTTTTTATTGTCTTTTTTATCATCAACTGATTGATTATTTTTTAGGCTCTTTATCATAGATTCTACTTCACGAACGCTTAGTTTTTGACCAATGATTGAGTTAACAATTAACTGTTGTTGACGTTCATCTAAACCAACTAGAACCTTTGCATGTCCTGTAGATATTTTGCCATCAATCAAAACTTTTTGTGTTTTTGTTGATAGCTGTAGTAACCTAATAGTATTAGTAATATGTGTACGACTTTTATGAATTTTTGAACCTAATTCTTCTTGAGTTATATTGTGAAGCTTAAGTAGCTCTCCATAAGCGTTTGCTAATTCTATTGAATTTAGTTCTTGACGTTGAATATTCTCAATAAGAGCAAATTGACGCATTTTTTGTTCATCTGAATTTTGAACAATTGCTCGTATTGTTTTTAATTTTGCCATTTTAGAAGCACGAAACCTTCTCTCACCTGCTATTAAAACATATCCATCAACATCTTCTGTAACAACTATAGGTTGAATTAAACCGTCATGTTTTATTGACTCTGATAATTCTTTTAAAGAGTCCTCTTCAAAGTTCTTTCTTGGTTGATATGGATTTGGACGAATATTTTTTAATTCAAGTTCAACAATAGAGTCCTTTGAAGAACCCTCATTTTCATAAGCTTCATCTATTTCACCAAGAAGTGCATCTAATCCACGTCCTAATTTTTGTGATTTCATTAAGCAATAACCGCCTGAGCAAGATTTTGATATGCCAACGAACCTGCTGATTTTACATCATATAAAATAGCAGGCTTTCCAAATGATGGAGATTCTGCTAGTTTTACATTTCTTGGAACTACTATTATTTTGTCTTCTAAATCACGAAACAGCTTAGTTTTAAAATGTTGTCTTAGATCTGCAAAAACTTGTTTTGAAAGATTATTCTGAGAAGAAAACATAGTTGGAACAAAACCTTTTATACTTAGTTTTGGGTTTATTGATTTTCTAACAAGCTTTACAGTGTTTAAAAGCTGTGCCAATCCTTCAAGTGCAAAAAACTCACACTGAATAGGTATAATCACAGAATTGGAAGCTGAAAGTGCATTAATAGTCATTGGACCAAGTGCCGGAGGAGAATCTATGATGATATAGTCGTAGTCTTTTTTTACATTCGCTATTGCATTTTTAAGAACTAACTCACGACCTTTTGTTTTATCTACATCATAGTATTCTTTTTCAATTCCTACTAAACCAATGTTTGATGGAGCAAGATGAAGAGTTGGAAGGTCTGACTTTAAAATAATATCTTTAAGTTTTTTAGTACCGATTAAAACATGATATATATTAAATTCATAATCATTTCTATGAAACCCTAAAGATGTTGTAGCATTTGCTTGTGGATCTGAGTCTATCAAAAGAACTTTCTTTTCAGCAACAGCAAGTGATGCAGCAAGATTTACAGCAGTTGTTGTCTTACCTACTCCACCTTTCTGATTGGCTATTACTATTACTTCGCTCATCTTAGACTATATATCCTTTCGCCATTTATTTCTATAGAACCATCATCTTGAAGCAGTGCTGTTGATAACGGGAACTTATTATGTTTGTCATGTGTAAAAAAGTTTTTATTCAAGTCAAATTCTAACTTATATTTGCTAAAAATTTGCTTCCATGAATTAAAGTTTTCAATATTTTTTAAATAATTATTTAACAATTTTTCTTTACTAATATTTATATCAATTTTATTAAAATTTGTTGGTGCCTCTATTAAATTTATTCCAACACCACATATAAGTATATCTGATACAATATTAGTAATCATACCGCCTATTTTTTCATCAGCAATATAAAAATCATTTGGCCACTTTAACCAAACTTTAGAATTCTCTTTCTCTAGTGTTTCTTTTAAAATATATGCAAAATATATAGATGCAGATTCTAATTTTAGATCTTTTGGCAAGTCTTTTAGTTTAATAGCAAATGATAAAAAAAGATTTCCTCTATATCCTATCCATGAATTATTACGACTACCAAGACCATTAGTTTGTATATTTGCACTTACTGCTAAAGGTAATTCTAATTCTTCTTTTTTAATTAAGTTTTTTAAATATGTCTGTGTTGATTCAACACTATCAAGATAGATTATCTTCAAGACTTAATCTTTTTCCATTTATGTATGAAAGTATATCCATCTCTTTTTTTGACTGTGGTTGAACCTTATATAATCTAATAACACCTTTAGTACATGAAACATCTATACTATCTTCATTTATTGATATTATCTTTCCAGCTTTACCCGCTTTATCAGAGTTTACTAAAGAGATCTTTTTTAACTTTAATCCACTTTGTAAATATATACCAGGCCAAGGGGTATATGCACGATACTTATTATATAAGCTATCTGCATCATCAAACTCCACTAAGCCATCAGATTTTATAACCTTACCACAGTGTGTAGCTTTTGAGTCATCCTGCTTTTTAGGTGTATAAGAATTAAAATTATGAAGTACATCAACTGTCAAATCAGTTGCTGTTTTCGTCAGGGCATCAAAAAGTTCGCCCACTATCATATCTTTGGGTATCTCAATTTCATCTATTTTAATTATGTCACCAGTATCGAGACCCTCATCCATTAACATTGCAGTTACACCTGTTTTTTTATCGTTATTTAAAAGTGACTGTTGGATTGGACTAGCACCTCTATACTCTGGTAATATAGATGCATGAAGATTTATACATGGGGCATGTTCAAGGATATCTTTTGGAAGGATCTGACCGTATGCAGCTACCACAATATAATCACAGTCTATTTTTAAAAGCTCATCAACTACATCTTGATTACGAAGTCTATTTGGTTGATATATATCTATATTATTATCTTGTGCTAAAGTTTTTACAACAGGTGGTGTTAAAACTTTTTTACGTCCAACTGGTTTATCTGGTTGTGTATAAACAGCTACTACATCAATATCTTTTACTTCGATTATCTTTGCTAATATAGCTTCTGCATAATCAGGTGTCCCCATAAAAATTACACGCATAATTTAACTACTTTCTATCACTCTGAACTAAGTTAAATAAAGCATGTTTAAGTGGTTCAATATTTTTATGTGTAGCAGAGGATATAGGAGCTATAAAATACGGCATAGTTTTATCAAACCCTAAAGTCTCATCTGCAGTATCTTGAACAAAATAAGGAATATTTTCATCAAAATTAAAGTCACTTTTAGCGTTTGCTTTTACACCTAGCATATCTAAAAAACTTTGAACCAGATCACTTAGATCATTAGGCGGTATAATATCTGTACGAGTTAATGCTATGGCATACTTAGAGTTTCCAAGTTTTTCAGAAAATGAAGATACTTCATCTTTTAAAACTTCTATCTGCTCTTTTAGCTCTCTATATGATGCTAGGTCAACCATAAATAAAAGAGTTTTAGTACGCTCAATATGACGCAAAAACTTAATTCCAAGACCTTTACCCTCATGAGCTCCACCGATAATACCGGGTATATCAGCCATAATAAACGACTCATAATCACCAATATTTACTTGACCAAGTTTAGGTGTCAGTGTTGTAAACTCATAGTTAGCAATCTCTGGACGAGCATTTGATACAGTTGAGATAAGAGTTGACTTACCAACATTTGGAAAACCTACAAGTCCTACATCTGCAATAAGTTTAAGATCAAGTTTAATCTCTCTAGTCTCACCTTTTTGACCTGGCTGTGCATAAGTCGGGCGTTGTTTAGTTGAACTTTTAAAGTGCGTATTTCCGAGTCCGCCCTTTCCACCTTCTAAAAACTTCTCTTCCTGACCATCTTTTACCATATCAAAAAGAACTTCTCCACTCTCCATATCTATGATCTGAGTCCCCGGTGGTACTACGATAACTTTTTTCTTACCTGACTTACCAGTCATGTTAGAACCCTCACCAGGCATTCCATTATCTGCTTTTATATGCATCTTTCTTTGAAAAGCTGATAGTGTGTGGGTGTTGTTGTCACACTTAAAGTAGACATCTCCACCTTTACCACCGTCACCTCCATTTGGACCACCGTTTAGTACAAACTTCTCACGACGAAAAGAAACACACCCTTGACCACCTTTACCTGAACTAACTTTTAATTCGACACTATCTGTGAACAAATGTTTTCCTTTTAACTAGATTAATATTTGAAAAATTTTTAATAAACTGTGTAAGAGATTATACACTAAATTGAAGAAAAAATATTTGGGAGTATCTCCCAAATATTAAATATATGAAGAATTATGCAGCAGGAACTATTGAAACTTTTTGACGTTTTTTGTCTTTACGCTCAAATTTAACTTCACCATCTACTAAAGCAAAAATTGTATGATCTTTACCCATACCAACATTTTCACCTGGATGGATCTTAGTTCCACGCTGACGAATAATGATGTTACCAGCTACAACTGATTCACCACCATATTTCTTAACACCAAGTCTTCTACCAGCTGAGTCACGATTATTCTGTGTACTACCTTGACCTTTCTTATGTGCCATTTTATATCTCCTTTATTTTATTTAGCTTACGCAGCTATTTTCGTGATACGAACACGAGTGAAGTCTCTTCTGAAACCTCTTTTAACTTTAGAGTCTTTACGACGACGTTTTTTGAAAATAACAACTTTCTTATCACGACCTTCGTTAATAACCTCAGCAGTAACTTTAGCACCATCTACATATGGAGCTCCAACTTTAAGCTCACCAGCATTTACTGCAAGAACTTCTTCGATTTCGATAGTAGCTTTTGGCTCTAAAGACATTTTATCTAAAGATAAGATATCTCCCTCTTGAACCTTATATTGCTTACCACCATTTTTGATAATTGCGTACATTACAATTCCTTGTCAATTCATAATTCTATTTTAAAAAAGTGTGGAATTATATCCAAAGAAGCTTTAAGTTTTATTTAATCAGCTATTCTAGTTCAAGTTGCATCAGATACATCTCTTCACCGTCAATGATTTGTAAATCATCACTTTGGCACTCTGGGCAAAGATATTCAAGCCTTTCTAGTTCATTTTCTTTTTGACAGTTGTTACAAAAAACCTTTACTTTTTGGATATTAATTATAAATTCTGATTCATGACAAATGGTTTCTTCTTTAAAAGTATCAAAAGCCGTTTGTAGCAGATCTGGCTCGACCCCACTCATAACACCTATTTTAACTACAACTTTAGTAACTTTAGAGGCATTATTTTGTTTTGCTTGATCTTCACAACTATCTATTAATGATTGTACAATTGAGTATTCATGCATCTAACATATCCTTGGAAGAAGCTCACCGCTTGGAGTATCTAAAAACCTTTTAGTTCCCCAAGAACTTTTTAATATAACTTTTTGTAAATACTCATCAGTTACACTTGCTATAATTGAAGCTTGTGAATTGTCATCAAAACTTTTTAAAATCTCAAGAGCCTTATCTTTATCCTCTTTTTTTACAGCAAGTACAAATGTACCCTCATTTGCCAAAGATGTAGCTTCAAAACCTAAGATCTCACAAACACCGTTTACCTCATCGCTTACAGGAATAGAGTCTTCTTCTACTTCTATACATATGTTTGATTGTTTTGACCACTCATTTAAAACAGCTCCAACACCGCCACGAGTTGCATCACGCATAGCTGTTATATTTATACCTGCGTCGATTAAAGCTTTTACTTGTGGATAAAGCGACTTACAATCACTCTTAAGAGTTGAATCCATCTCTATACCCTCACGAGATATAAATATAGTAGCACCGTGACTTCCTATGTCTCTATTTACCAAGATCACATCATCACTGCTAATCTTATTTGAGCTTATACCTTTTTTTTCTATCTCACCTATGCCGGTTGTATTTATAACTATTTTATCAACACTCCCCTTTGGCATAACCTTTGTATCACCACTAACAACGATCGCTCCATTAAGTTCAAGCTCTTTTTGCATAGACTCAACAATACGCTCTAACTCACTTAGATTAAAACCCTCTTCTATGATCACACTACATGTAAGATACTTTGGTTTTGCACCCATCATGGCAAGATCATTACAGGTACCACATATGCTTAACTTTCCTATATTTCCACCTGAAAAAAACAGAGGACTAACCGTAAAGCTATCAGTAGAGAAAGCTAATTCACCACCATGTATTACAGCAGCATCTTCACTTTTTTCCAAGATCTCGTTTTTAAAGGCTTTGTAAAAGACCTTAGAGATCAACTCATTGTTCTCTATACCGCCATTTCCTTGGGCAAGAGTTATTGTCTTATTTTTAAACGTCGTGTTTTTCATAAAAAAATTATACTCTAATTCCAATCACTTAACGGTAAATGTGATTGGTGTAGAGTTATAAATTATTTCTCCACCGCTATTTCGATACCCTACAAATATAGTGAAACTACCTGTAAGACCAGTTAGTCCTTGCACAACATTTATGGTATGTGTACTTTTAGCAACTTCGATCTCTTCCGCTGCTACAAGATTAGATGTCGTACCATCCCAAGTTTCCCACGCACCTGAAATGTTTTTCTGAGACCACATTACTCCACTACCTTGATCAAGTCCTGCAAGAGCTAATAAATCTATTGCTGAACCCACATCACTAGAATCTATTTTAATAATAGCCGCCGCAGTTAAAGCATCTGAGGTGCTAAATACCCCGTTTAAACCCTTATCTTCGCCAGACTTACCAACTCCTCCTGAAATTGATGCATCAGTCGTTCCAGAACTTAGAGTACTAACACCAGTATCGGATAACGACCCTGTATCTTTTGGTGTTTCATCCCCTTTTGTTAAACTCACTGAACAACTGTCATTACCTTTAACCCAAAAGCCGCTGTTTTCTTTAATAGAGTCAAATTTTGTGTACATGCCCGTATTGTACGACTCACCATTAGCAACATGATACTTCCATGCAGGAGAAGTTGGGTTTGAGCTGTCATAAGCCCACATATAATCAATACATTTGCTACTATCAAAACTTGAAAGTTCTAAAGCTTTAGAACTACCAAGCAGTTGCCATCCACTTTTTATGCTAAATGTAGTTATTTCGGTTTCTGTGCTCACTGGAACCTCTACACTACACTCTCCTTTTGAAAGAACCCAAAAACCGCTTTGTGCTGGAATTGAACTTAGGTTATTATATGCATCTAGTCCTTCATATATCTCTCCATCGGCATTGTAAACTTCCCATGCCGAACCGTTATATGCCCATACCAGTTTTACACACGTAGTATCTTTAAATGAAAAAGTATTGATTGTCGTATCTGTGCCCAGCAACTGCCAACCATCGACAATATTTATTTTAGTTGTATTTTCCACGAGTGTAAAAGTTCCTGTTGCGTCATAACCCATAGCATTACTATATACACTTGCAACTCTTTCTGGTACTGTTACCGTATAAGTACCGTCTTCCAACTTTGACGCTGGTACAAAGCTTGCCGTTTTCCAATCTAAAGATAAAACCCATACTCCATCAACCTCAGTTCCTTTATCAGTAGAAACTATTATTTTCTGTATACTTGACATGCTCATAGCCATATTAAAAGTGATCTGGATTTGACTTGATGCAGATATAGATGCTGTTCCCCAAGTGTTGGTACCATCCGTATTTTTAGAGACGCCAAACATACTAGTAACATTCGGTGTGACATCACTTGGCTCTGCCTCAAAAGAATCCGTAGTTAATGTACCGCTTATTTTAAAAACAGTAGTTACAGCTACAATAGGTTCTGTTGTTACTCCAGTGACAGGATCAAAGCTAGATGGTTTATAAATCAGCATTGTATAGTTTCCCGCAGGAATAGGATCTCCATCTTTATAAGCATCACCATTAACTTTTGCATTTTGAAGTTGTTCAAAAGAGAATGCCCCGTTACTATCAGAAGTAGTTTCAGATATATGACTCAGCCATTCAGGATGGTTAACACCATAAAGATATAAATGTGCATAGGGAACTACATCTTCAGCATTTAAGTTAACTGTAAAAATAGATAAGAATAAGGCCATTATAAATTGTGCAAATATTTTCATTTAATCTTCCCTTTTAGTTTTTTACATTGACTGATGGCACAATTGGAGGTGCATCCATTATGAGTGCGCTATCATCTGACTCTACACTTTCTTGAGACATATCAACCGAAGGTGCCTTACCAGAATACTCTTCACCACATCCGCTAAAGAATATGCTTAACATTATTGCTAATATATATAAAATCTTCATATTTTCCACCCTTACTTACTTACTACACTAACAGTACCGCTATGTACACTTGCCGTGACAATGC
>Ga0193962_1001134_pt1 | contig 12449 bp, 7 predicted proteins | sample FB_5_MG_FD_140335 | JGI IMG/M metagenome (GOLD analysis project Ga0193962, IMG submission 140335) | Microbial mat bacterial communities from the Broadkill River, Lewes, Delaware, United States - FB_5_MG | ecosystem: Environmental > Aquatic > Freshwater > River > Microbial mats | place: USA...
GGTACACTTCTTGGTGTAAAGATGAAAGATTTAGAGAGAGTTTTATACTATGAAGCATATATAGTAAAAACTGCTGGAGATGCTAGTTATGATAGCGAAGGATTAAACCCACTCGTTAAGTATGATGTACTAAACGAAGAGCAGTATCAACAGATTATACAGAGATTTGGTGATAGCGATTTGGATGCTAGAATGGGTGGAGAGATTATCCAAGAGCTACTTGCAGACCTTGACCTTGTAGATATGTTTAATCAGCTCAAACTCGATATTCAAGCAACCAAATCAGAAGCAAAAAGAAAAACTATTGTAAAGAGACTAAAAGTTATTGAGGCATTTTTACACTCAGGAAACCGTCCTGAGTGGATGATGCTAACTCAACTTCCAGTACTTCCACCTGATTTGAGACCACTTGTAAGTCTTGATGGTGGTAAGTTTGCCGTCTCTGATGTAAATGACCTCTATAGAAGAGTAATCAACCGTAACCAAAGACTAAAAAGACTTGTAGAGCTTGACGCTCCTGAGATTATCGTAAGAAACGAAAAGAGAATGCTTCAAGAGGCAGTGGATGCTCTGTTTGATAATGGTAGAAGAGGAAACGCCGTAAAAGGTGCAAACAAAAGACCACTTAAATCACTTTCAGAAGTAATTAAAGGTAAACAAGGGCGATTTAGACAAAACCTACTAGGTAAGAGGGTCGATTTCTCTGGACGGTCAGTTATTGTCGTGGGACCTGACTTGCGAATGGACCAGTGTGGACTTCCAAAGGTAATGGCTATCGAGCTATTTAAGCCACACCTTATGGCAAAACTTGAAGAGAAAGGTTATGCAACTACTCTAAAACAAGCCAAAAAGATGATAGAGAAGAAAGAGAATGAAGTTTGGGAGTGCCTTGAAGAGGTAGTTGAGAACTATCCAATACTTCTAAACCGTGCGCCAACGCTTCACAAACTATCTATCCAAGCGTTTCACCCACGATTGATTGAAGGTAAAGCTATTCAACTTCATCCACTTGTATGTTCTGCGTTCAACGCCGACTTCGATGGTGACCAGATGGCTGTGCATATCCCACTCTCTGATAAAGCGATAGCAGAAGCCAAAGTATTGATGTTGGCATCTATGAATATTTTGCTCCCAGCTTCAGGTAAAGCCATAGCCGTACCATCACAAGATATGATTTTGGGTCTTTACTATTTGACACTAGAGAAGAATGATGTAAAAGGTGAGCATAAACTATTTGCCAATGTAGAAGAGGTAGAGATTGCATTTGAACAACAAGCACTTGATTTGAATGCTCATATTAGAACTGTAATTGATGGTAAAATTGCCAAATCTACAGCAGGACGATTGATTTTGAAATCAATCATCCCTGATTATGTACCTGAGAAGTATTGGAACAAAGTCCTAAAGAAAAAAGATATTGGTGTATTGGTTGATTATATCTACAAGATAGATGGTATCTCTCAAACTGCTAGTTTCCTTGATAATCTCAAAGATATGGGTTTCAAATATGCTACAAAAGTAGGAGTATCAATCTCTATTGATGATATTAAAATTCCAGAAATCAAAGAGACAAGAGTAACTTCAGCCAAAGAGGAAGTGAAAGAGATTCAAAGACAATATGGTGCAGGACTTCTAACAGACCAAGAGCGATATAACAAGATTATTGATATTTGGACAGATGCAAACAACTCAATAGCAGAGAGTCTAATGGAGCTTATTAGAGCAGATAAAGATGGATTTAACTCTGTTCACATGATGGCAGACTCAGGGGCTAGAGGTTCAGCTGCTCAGATACGACAACTCTCAGGTATGAGGGGATTGATGGCAAAATCTGATGGGTCAATTATTGAGACACCAATTACATCAAACTTCCGTGAGGGTCTAAATGTACTTGAATACTTTATCTCGACCCACGGAGCGAGAAAAGGTCTAGCCGATACAGCCCTAAAGACAGCCAACGCAGGGTATCTTACAAGAAAGCTAATTGATGTGGCACAAAATGTCAAAATTAGTACAATAGATTGTGGAACTCACGAGGGTGTAGAGGTATCTGATATTGTTATAGGTAATGAGATGATAGAGCCACTATCAGACCGTATCTATGGTAGAGTTTTGGCAGATGATATTATCGACCCTATCACATCAGAGGTACTTGTGAGTGAGGGTACTATGATAGATGAAGAGATGTCTATGAAAGTACAAGAGGCAGGTGTTCGTTCTGTAATTATGAGAGCTCCCTCTACTTGTAAAGCACCAAAGGGAATTTGTGCTAAGTGTTATGGTCTAAATATGGCTGATAATAAGATAGTAAAAAGAGGTGAAGCAGTCGGTGTAATCGCAGCTCAATCAATTGGTGAGCCTGGGACACAACTTACACTTCGTACATTCCACACAGGTGGTACGGCTACAGCAGGTAAAGAGGATAGACAAGTAATTGCAACAAAAGAGGGTTTCATTAGATACTATAACTTAAATGTATATAGAAATAGAGAAAATAACCTAATCGTAGCCAACAGAAGAAACGCAGGTGTACTACTTGTTGAGCCAAAGATAAAAGCAGTAATAGATGGTAAAGTATCTCTAGTAGTTACCCATGATGAGTATATAATCTCAGTCAAAGGTAAAGATAAAAATGAGGTCAAATACAATATTAGAAAGACAGATGTCGCCAAATCAAATGAACTAGCAGGTGTTGCTGGTAAGGTTGAGGGTAAACTATTCTTACCTCTTAGTGATGGTGATATAGTAAAAGAGGGTGACTCTATAGTTGAAGTTATCAATGAGGGTTGGTCAGTGCCAAGCCGTGTACCATTTGCATCTGAACTCAAAGTCGAAGATGGAGCTCCTATAACTCAAAATGTAATCTCAGAAGCTAGAGGAAAAGTGAAATACTTCTTGCTAAAAGGTGATTACCTAGAGGAGCATAACAAGAGCAAAGCAGGTGAGGCAGTGGTAGAAAAAGGTCTATTTGCTGTTGTGGTTGATGATAACAATAGAGAGGCAGCTAGACACTATATATCAAGAGGTTCTGTACTTCAAGTAGATAATGATGCCCCTATCCAAAGAGGAGATTTAATCTCATCTCCAGAGACATCTACACAAGTAGTAATAGCAGAGTGGGACCCATACTCAGAGCCTATTATCGCTGAACAAAAAGGTGTGCTTAAATTTGAAGACATCATCCCAGGTGTGACAGCAGTTGAGGAGTTTGATGAAGTTACAGGTGATACTAGACTAGAGTTAAATGAGCATATATCAACTGTATATAAACCAGCTATAGTCCTAGCAACAGAGAGTGGCGATATTATCCGTTATCAGCTAGACCCAAAAACTATTTTGTTTGTAAAAGATGGAGATAATGTAAGTATCGCAGATATATTAGCCAAGACTCCAAAAGCAGCTATCAAGTCCAAAGATATTACAGGGGGTCTTCCAAGAGTATCAGAGCTACTAGAGGCAAGACGACCAAAAGATATAGCACTCATCGCCCAAATTGATGGTTTGGTAAGCTTTGGTAAACCTCTAAGAGGAAAAGAGAGACTAATAGTATCAGGAGATAATGGTCAAATCACAGAGCAGTTTGTAGATAAAAATAAAGTCGCTCTTGTAAATACAGGAGAGTATGTTCACGCAGGTGAGAAACTCACAGATGGTACTGTATCTAGCCACGATATACTAGCAGCGTTGGGTGAGAAAGCTCTATATGAGTATATCGTATCAGAAGTACAGATGGTATATAGAAGACAAGGGGTAAATATCTCCGATAAACACATCGAAATCGTAACTTCTCAGATGATGAGACAAGTCAAGATTGTAGAGAGTGGAGATAGCAAATTTATAGCAGGAGATATAGTATCTCGCCGTAAATTCCAAGAGGAGAACGAAAGCGTATTAGGACTAGGAGGAGAACCAGCTATAGCAGAGCCAATGCTAGTAGGTATAACCCGTTCAGCAGTTGGTGCAGATAGTATAATATCAGCAGCTTCGTTCCAAGATACAACCAAAGTCCTCACATCAGCATCTATAGCAGGTACAATAGATAGACTAGAAGACCTCAAAGAGAATGTAGTTATTGGTAGATTGATACCAGTAGGTACAGGTATGATAGATGATAATGATATTACTATAACCCAAGCGTAAAATAATATAATTAATCAAGACTTTTTGTTTTAGAGTCCTGTAGGTCGGCACTCTCCGACCTACAAAACCATATAAATATAGAGAGTATGGGAGAATGAACCCCTTGAAACCACTCCTAAAACCAACATCCCTCACCATATTTATCAACTCTGCTTTATCAAGTTTAGTAGCAACTCTTTATTTTTATATTGGATACTTTGTAGTATAATTTCTATGATTTTTTGTCTAAAGTGTAGTCAAAATAATCCAACAATCAACTCAAAAAAGGAAAAGTATTAAAACCCTATTTAAAAACTTTCACCAATATTTTCCAAATCTATCACTAGAGGATAAAGTAGATTACTTCTCTATTTTCGGTGGTATAGAGCATAACCTAAATAGCGATTATCTTGATAACTTCTCACTTGAAAACTTCACACAAGATTTTGATAAACTACACTACCAAATTACCCCCTCATATCTCACACAAAGCCCATACAAAGATGTACTAATAGCAGTAGCAAGGGGAGATGGCAAGATAAATAGTGTAATCCGTCGCTCTAGGCTTAGCAAAGTAGTAGTCGAGGATATAATAAAAGAGCTAATATCTCTAAATATACTAAAAGTACAACTATCAAGAGAAGCACCACTCAAAAAACACCCCAAGCATAAACTCAAAAAAGAGTTTCGCTCATACCGTATCCAACACAAACTATACTTCGCCAAGCCATTTTATCGTTTTTGGTTTGGGTTTGTTATCTACTATATAGATGATATATTAGCAGGAGATAGCAAAGAGTTTATAGCCAACTTAGCTCAACACAAAGAGAGGCTAGTATCACTAGTATATGAACAGCTATGCAATGATTTTTTAATAGATTACTATGCCAAAAAGAGTCCTATAATAAGCAGTGGAAACTACTGGAATATCAAAAGCGAATTTGATATATTAGCACTAAGAAGAGACAAAAAGCTAATACTAGCTGAGTGTAAATACAAAAATAGAAAAATATGCAAAAACGAACTAACCAAGCTCAAACTAAAAGCCAAACAATCAGGGATAAATGCAGATATATATATCCTATTTTCCAAAAGTGGCTTCTCAAAAGAGCTTTTGCATATAAAAGATAGCACTCTTTTGCTATTTGATTTATCTAGTTTGAAAGTTATGGTAGAGTAGATTAAAAAATGGTTAAACATTTTGTTTTATAATTTTTTTATAATTTAAAAATAAGGAGCAGATATGCTAAGTAAAAAATTTTCACTAGTAGTTTTGGCCCTGATGAGTAGTGTTACACTACAAGCAAACAATTCACTCTTTAGTAACAACTTCCAAGATGATATTTTCCAAGATATGATAAATATGCAAAAGCAGATGGATTATATCTTTAATAGAGTAAATCAAAGAGTACAAAGTCACAATAACATAATCAAACTCCACCAACCCACACGAGCCAATAGAGTGACTAATATGAACTCATTTATAGATAGAGGTGATAAGTATGAGATACAAACAGACATACCAGAGAGCAAAGAGAACAAGATAGATATAAACGCAAAAGATGGAATACTATCAATAGATGCAACAGTCACAAAAGTAGAAGAGATGAGAAGTGCCAACTCAATTAGTCACTCACGCTACACACAAAGCTATAGCGAAAATATAGCACTACCCAAAGATGCAGATATATCAACTACCAAGATAGAGTACCAAAATAAAAAGCTAGTAATCACAATAGATAAAAAAGCACAAAAGAAAGAAGTACCAAAAGCAGAGAAGAAGAGCCAAAAAGCAGAAGAGACAAAAGAGGCAGAGAAAAAAACACCTTCACAAGAGGGTAACTCTACTAAATAGAACAACACTACCAAATAAACTCTAGGGTGTAAATAATTCACCTTAGAGATGATTTTAGTCCATAAATAAGATAATACTAATATTGACAATTTCTTTTGCAAACTCTTATCTTCTATTTTGTTTAGGTATGGTAACATTATGGCTATACTTCTTTCTTTTTGCGATAAAAGAAGTATAGCTTATTTTTTTAAATTTTAATCCTAATATTTTTTATTTTTGGCGAAGGTATTATCAAAACATAAAGATTTAAAGCTTTATCATCTTATGATGGACTTCTCACAAAATATAAAATAAAAACCATTCACTCCTGAATATAAGCACTCAATCTCCTCATAGCCTCTTTATGATTTTTTTTAAAATCTCTATGGGCGTTGCTATCACAATAGTTGGTGACTATAAATGCTCCTGCTACTGGGATGCCAAATGATTGGGCTACTTTTGTTACTGCATAATACTCCATATTCTCTATTTGGATATTTTTGGATAGATATAGTTTGCCTAAATCTTTATTTGTGGTTATGTAGTTTGATGAGTTTACTATTATATCTGTTGAACTATCTTTGGCTGAGGATACTAAATTGTCTATGGGTGTGTATGAGCCACCTGTAAAGAAGCTATTTTCTATATTTGAGGCTGTATTTGACTCTACTATATCAAATATCTTCTTCTCTCCATAAGACCCTGCTGTGCCTACGAAAAATATAAACTCAGGCTTTTGAGCTATACATATTTTGGTAAGATTTATACTCGCATCTATCATACCGATACCTATAGGGGTAGCAAAACCAAACTGCTCTATCTCTCCTGCACATACAATCATCTCTATAGCCTCACTGGGATATTTTGGCTCTTTAGGTAGTGCTTTAGCTCCATAATATCTATCTCTTTGAAGTGAAATATCGAAGCAGCCAACGCAGCGTCTGCATCCCCTAGTGTAAAAGCCTCCTCTATATGTTTCATAGTTCCAGCTCCACCACTGGCTATGATAGGGATATTTACAAGTTCACCTATTTTTCTGTTTAGAGTATTATCAAATCCTGCTTTTGTGCCGTCTGTATCCATTGAAGTAATCAGTAACTCTCCTGCTCCTCTATCATACGCCTCTCTCGCCCACTCTAATGCGTCTAGTCCCGTGTCATTGCGTCCTCCGTGGGTGAAGATATGCCACTTATTATCACCGACTCTTTTGGCATCGATGGCCACTACGATACATTGAGAGCCAAATCTCTTTGCTCCCTCTTCTATAAACTCTGGTCGCTTTATCGCAGAGGAGTTTATGCTCACTTTGTCACACCCTACATTGAGTAGATTATATATATCATTTAGCTCCCTGATACCTCCACCGACGGTAAGTGGGATAAATACCTCTTGTGCTACCTTTTTGACTACATCTACGATAGTATCTCGTCCCTCGTGACTAGCTCCGATGTCTAGGAAGGTAATCTCATCAGCACCCTCTTGATTGTATCTTTTGGCTACCTCTACTGGGTCTCCTGCATCACGCAAACCTACGAAATTGATACCCTTTACCACTCGTCCGTTGTTTACATCCAAACAAGGGATAATCCGTTTTGCAAAATAGTCCATAATCTACCAACTTTAAAATTATATTTTGTGAATTATACAACTCTTTATATCAAAAGCACCATTTTATTATGCTAAAATACGCTCTAATATAAGATTAAAAGGTAGATTATAGTATGATTATTGAAAATTTAGCCGAATTTGCAAATAAAAAATTTGGTCAAAACTTTTTGAAGAGTGATGTCTATCTTCAAAAAATCATCCAAGCGATGCCCAATGACAACCTCAAAGTAGCAGAGATTGGACCTGGCTTAGGTGATTTAACCAAAGAGCTTGTAAAAGCAAGAGATGTAACAGCGTTTGAGATTGACAAAAGGTTATGTGAGCATCTTAATACAAAATTCAAAGACCAAAAAGAAGATGGTAATTTTGAACTTCGTTGTGGAGATGTGCTTGAGCATTGGGAGTTAGGAAGCCTGTTAGATGAGCCTTATCATCTAGTAGCCAATCTACCCTACTATATTGCTACTCGTATTATATTAAAAGCATTCAAAGATGAGCAGTGCCAATCTATATTGGTAATGGTTCAAAAAGAGGTTGCTATTAAGTTTTCAGCCAAACCAAAAGAGAAAGAGTTCTCTGCTTTGGCTGTATTGGCTTCTAGTGTGGGGGAGGCTACTTTATGTTTTGAGGTAGAGCCTCAGGCATTTGTCCCCCCTCCTAGTGTAACCTCTGCTGTGCTTTTGATAGAGAAGAATATATCAAGAGATGATGAGAAGTTTGAGGCGTTTTTGAAAATCGCATTTGCACAACCACGCAAAAAACTCTCTAAAAATCTTATATCTATCTTCTCGAAAAATATAGTAACTGATACTTTTGTCAAATTAAATTTAGATTCAAATTTAAGACCTCATGAAGCAACTACTCTTATTTATCATCATATATATAATGAACTAAAGGATTATTTAGATGGACAAAAACAATCAGAACAGAGAAAACTCTCAAAATCGAGACTCAAAAACACCACGAACAGATAGGCGACCCAACCCACACAGACAGAGCAATAGTAGTAGTAATTCAAGCAAACCAACTACACCAAACAGACCAAATCCAAACAAAAAGCCAAATAGCAATCCAAATGCTAAGCCAAACCCAAATCAAAATAGAAATAGCACAAATCCAAACGCTAAGCCAAACCCAAATCAAAATAGACCAAAGAAGCCAAACTCAAACCAAAATAGAAACTCAAAAAGCAAAAGAAAAAATGTAACCACTGTAAATAGTGCTATGCAACTATCTATTGATGCCAATACAAAAGTCCAAGAGGCTAGGATGAACCCATGGAGACAGATAGACCCCTCTGGCAAAGGTAAGATACGATTTACTCCTCTAGGTGGACTAGGTGAAATCGGTGGAAATATGGCAGTGTTGGAGACAGAAGATAGTGCTATAGTGATAGATGTGGGTATGAGTTTTCCTGATGAGACTATGCATGGTGTTGATATATTAGTGCCTGATTTTTCATATCTACATACTATCAAAAACAAGATAAAAGCGATAGTGATAACACACGGTCACGAAGACCACATTGGGGCTATGCCATATCTATTTAAGGAGCTAAAGTTCCCTGTATATGCTACTCCTTTAGCTCTTGCTATGATAGAGAATAAGTTCAAAGAACACGGTCTTAGTGCTGATACCAAATACTTCAACTTTGTAACTAAAAGAGAGATTTATGATATAGGTGATTTTCAAGTAGAGTGGATACACAATACTCACTCTATTATTGATGCCTGTTCACTAGCTATAGAGACTCCAGCAGGTACTCTGATACATACAGCTGACTTCAAAATAGACCATACTCCAATAGATGGTTATACTATGGATTTACACCGTTATGCATATTATGGTGCAAAAGGGGTATTGTGTCTATTCTCTGACTCTACCAACTCACACAATCCAAACTTTACAAAGAGTGAAAAGGCAGTAGGAAAGACATTTGATACTCTGTTTGATTTGGCAAAGGGTAGGGTGATTATGTCCACATTCTCATCCAATGTACACCGTATCTATCAAGCCATGGAGCGAGGTGTCAAGCATGGAAGAAAGATATGTGTAATAGGTCGCTCTATGGAGAGAAATGTAGAGACCACTAGAGCGTTGGGCTTTGTAGATATAGATGATAAACACTTCATCGAGGTGCATGAAGTACCCAAATACTCTGAGAATGAGATACTAATAGTCACCACAGGTTCACAAGGTGAGACTATGGCTGCGTTAAATCGTATGGCTACAGATGAGCATAGACATATCAAACTAAAGCCCTCTGATACCGTGATTATATCAGCTTCAGCCATCCCTGGTAATGAGGGTTCTGTATCAAAGCTTATGAACCTACTTATGAAAGCAGGAGTAACTGTAAGATATAAAGAGTTTGCAGATATTCATGTATCAGGTCACGCAGGTCAAGAGGAGCAGAAGCTTATACTAAGACTTGTCCAGCCTAAGTTTTTCTTGCCAGTTCATGGTGAGTATAACCATATAGCCAAACACGCCAAAACTGGTGTAGAGTGTGGAGTGGATGAGAGAAATATCCTACTTATGAGTGATGGTGACCAAGTGGAGCTTACTCCAAAGTATCTCAAAAAGGTAAAAACAGTCAAAAGTGGTAAGACATATATAGACAATCAAAACAATATGACAATAGAAAATGATGTCGTACTTGATAGACAGAAACTAGCAGAAGATGGTATAATCAATGTAGTTGCCCAAATAGCTCAAAGTGACCAAAAAATAGTAGGGAAACCAATAGTCACAACTCACGGAATAGTAGCAGACAAAGATGATAAGAAGTTTGCTAAAGAGATAGAGGTACTACTAGAGACTATGATGCTCAATATGAAAACAGAAGCACTAAAAGACCATAGAAATATAGAGAATGAAATCCGTTCAGTAGTACGCAAACATGTAGTAAGAACAACAAAGAGATACCCACTTATTATTCCTACTATATTTATAGTTTAAAATTTTATTTAAAATATGTAAGGCAAAAAATGAAAAGAAAACAGATATATAACCCAAATTCAAAAGAGAAGACAAATGAACGCAAGATATTTGGTGGAAATCCTACAGGGATATTTGAGCTAAATGACATCAAGTATCAGTGGGCTTATAATCTATGGGAGGTGATGTTAAATAATACTTGGTTCCCCAAAGAGGTAGATATGACAAGAGATATAAGCGACTATAAACACCTCACAGATTCAGAAAAATCTGCCTATGATAAGGTGTTGGCTCAACTTATATTTATGGATTCACTTCAAACCAATAATATAATAGATAATCTAAATCCATATATCACATCTCCTGAGATAAATCTTATACTAGTAAGACAAGCTTTTGAAGAGGCCTTGCACTCTCAGAGCTACGCTGTAATGGTAGATAGTATCTCTACAAACTCCGAAGAGATATATGCCTTGTGGCGTAAAGATATGAAGCTAAAGAGCAAAAATGATGCTATAGCAAAAGTATATGATAATCTCTCCGAAGACCCAAGTGACACAAATATAGTCAAAGCTATGTTTGCCAATCAAATCTTAGAGGGGATATATTTTTATAGTGGATTTGCCTATCTTTATACTCTAGCAAGGTCAGATAAAATGTTGGGTTCTGCTCAGATGATTAGATTTATTCAAAGAGATGAGGTGACACACCTAATACTCTTCCAAAATATGATAAAAGCTACTCGCAAAGAGAGACCAGAGCTATTTACTCCTGAGCTTATGGATGATGTATATGAGATGTTTCGTTCAGCTGTCAAGCTAGAGAGTGAGTGGGGTGCATATATCACACAGGGTCAGATACTAGGACTTACTGATAAAATCATATCTCAATATATAGAGTTCTTAGCAGACAAAAGATTAGATGCAGTAGGATTAAAGAAGATATATAATGTAGAAAACCCAATTAAGTGGGTAGATAACTTCTCACAATTTAATGACCAAAAGACCAATTTCTTTGAGGGTAATGTGACAAACTACTCCAAAGGTAGTCTTGATTTAGATGATTTTTAGGAGTAGTTTATGTTGAATATGCCCAAAAATGTAGAGGTGGTGACTCTACAATTACCATCTCATAAACGCTATCAAGAGAACCTAGATACTCTACTAGAGCATATAGAACAGCATCCAGATAAGCAACTCATAGTAGCCCCTGAGGTCTTTTTGACAGCACTTGATTATGAACACATGGCAACGGCTGCGAAGTTTTCAGCCAATGCTTTGCGAATACTCAAGCGAAAAGTAGGCTCTCAAACATTAGTAATTACTCTTATTTTAGCAGAGGGTGACTATTTTGTAAATCAAGCAGTAGTGATACACAACCACAAAATCATATATTCACAAAACAAAGTCAAACTATTTAAACTAGGTGATGAAGATTTATACTTCATAGCAGGAAAGAAAAAAAACATCAAACCATTTGAGATAGATGGTGTCAAGTACGCCATACTGATATGTTTTGAGCTAAGGTTCAAAGAGCTATGGAGACAAGTAGAGGGTGTAGATGTAGTAATCATCCCATCCCAATGGGGATTACCTCGTAAATCTCATATAGAGGCACTCTCTCGTGCGTTGGCTATAATAAATCAATGCTTTGTGGTAGTATCCAACAGTAGTAGCGAAGATATGGCAAGTTCATCAGCCATAATATCACCAATGGGTGAAGTGGTAGCAGATGATAATATCCCTGCTATAGAGGGAGTTATAGACTTTAGAGAGATTAAAAAGATGCGTCGTTATATTGTCGTGGAGTAGGGGAGTTTAGATTAAACTTCTTTCAGAACTAGGAAGTGAAGCTTTAGCTTCGCCTAAATACTCTGTATGATTGTATCATTTGGCGAGGCTGAAGCCTCACTTCCAATAAATATATTTTAAATTTTGAAAGAAGTCTA
>Ga0193962_1001135_pt1 | contig 12448 bp, 10 predicted proteins | sample FB_5_MG_FD_140335 | JGI IMG/M metagenome (GOLD analysis project Ga0193962, IMG submission 140335) | Microbial mat bacterial communities from the Broadkill River, Lewes, Delaware, United States - FB_5_MG | ecosystem: Environmental > Aquatic > Freshwater > River > Microbial mats | place: USA...
ACTTACAGCAGGACTTTATACAACTCGTGGTGGTTTAGAAAATGTAGTTATGTATGAAAAAGGTATGCCAGGTGGTCAAATAACAAACTCTTCAGAGATAGAAAACTATCCTGGTGTTACCGGTGATATAACAGGGCTGGATCTTATGCAACCATGGCCGGAGCAGTGTCAAAAGTTTGGTCTAAAACATGAGATGGTAGAGGTTACTCGTGTTAGCAAAGACGGTGATATATTTAAAATCCATCGTGCAGATGGAAATGTGGACGAAGCTCACTCTGTAATAATAGGTACAGGAAGCCGTCCTCGCCGTGCAGGTTTTAAAGGTGAAGATGAATTTTTTGGAAAAGGTGTTAGTACATGTGCAACATGTGATGGTTTTTTCTACAAAGGAAAAGATGTCGTAGTTGTAGGTGGTGGAGACACAGCTTTAGAAGAAGCACTATACCTTGCTAAGATATGTAATAAAGTCTATTTAGTTCACAGACGTGATAGTTTCCGTTCAGCTCCAAATACAATTGAACGTGTTAAAAATACTGATAACATAGAACTTGTTTTAAACTCAACTCCTGATGAAGTTTATGGCGACGCTATGGGTGTAACTGGAGTTAAAGTAAAAGACAATGATGGTAATATTCGTGATATTGAAGTTCCTGGTATCTTTACATTTGTAGGGTATGATGTAAATAACAAGCCATTAATTCAAGAAGACGAAAGCTTTTTATGTGATGTAAATGATCAAGGTGAAGTTATAGTTAATCTGAGTATGAAAACATCATGTGATGGGCTTTGGGCTACAGGAGATATACGTATCCAAGCTCCAAAACAAGTTATCTCAGCTGCTGGAGATGGAGCTGTTGCTGCTCTACAAGTTATCTCATATGTAGATGAAAAACTAAGTTAATATATTTCATCTAAAATATCTTCATACTCTATTCTAGAAATTGAGTTTTTCTTAGTTTCTTTGAGTATTTGAAGAAGTTTATTTATCATCATATTTGTAGAATCATTGTTACAAGCAGAATCAATAGCTATACATGATGTTGTGTTTTGAAAATGATTATCTAACTTTACAAGTAAATTTTTCGCTGCTTCATATGATTCGGAATCAGATGTAAAAAAAAACATTACGAAATGGTGATTTTCATCTAACCTTATAACTTTGTCATTTTTTCTTAAAAAACTTCCAAGTAAAGGTAAGTCTATATCTTTTTCATGGTAAACAATAGCACTAGTAGTATCTGTACCATACCTTTGACATGCATCATGCACTTTATTAATTTCTGATTCTAATCTTACTTTTGTTTTATCGTCAAAATTCATTTATTGCCTTTAAAAAAATTATACCAACTTTTTTAACAAAAATAAAATAAAGTTCTGTTATTATTCTAAAAACAATATAACAAGGTAAATGATTATGACAAAAGTTGGTGTATTTGGTGCAAATGGTCGTGTTGGTAAACTAATACTTGAAGATCTAAAAAATACTGATGATATATCTCTAAGTAGTGTATTTGTTAGAAACTCTCTTGATTTCAATGTAGACCCATCAGTTTTAGTTTCATCTGATATTGACTCTTTTTTAAATGGATGTGATATTGTTATAGATTTTTCTCTTCCTGATGCATGTGAAGTCTTACTAGAGGGTGCTCTTAGACATCCTAAACCACTAGTTATTGGTACAACTGGACTTAACGATCATCAGGCAAATTTATTAAAACAAGCTAGTGAAAAAATGCCTGTACTTTATGCAACAAATATGTCACTTGGTGTAGCACTTCTCAATAAACTTGTCTATCAAGCGTCTGCGGCACTTGAAGGTTTTGATATAGAGATCGTTGAGATGCACCATAAACATAAAAAAGATGCACCGAGCGGTACAGCACTTACTCTTGGCGAATCAGCAGCACGTGGTCGTGGACTTGATCTTGATAAGGTTAGAGTTAGTGGTCGTGATGGTGATATTGGTGAGAGAAGTGAAGATGAAATAGGGGTTATGGCTCTTCGTGGGGGTGATATAGTTGGTCGTCACACTGTAGGTTTTTACAACAACGGAGAATTCATAGAGTTAAACCACACTGCAACTTCAAGAAATACATTCTCAAAAGGTGCTATAAGAGCAGCTAGCTGGTTAGTAGATAAAGATGTAGGTCTTTATACAATAAGTGACTGTTTAGACCTCTAATCTACTCAGAGATCTTTTTAGCACTTTTTGCAAGCTCTGCCCATGCAGAGTTTGGATCTAGTTTAATTACCTCTGCATAAGCTTTACTAGCTTCACTATCACGCCATAGTTTTGTATATATACTTCCAAGTAAATATTTTTGTCTAACCCTATCTTTTTTACTTAGATCTATTGTATCTAAAGATTTTATAATATCAAGTGCTTTATTTAACTCACTCATATCTACATAAGCTTCATATATTGCAAACTCTACATATGGTGATTGAGTATATGAGTTTGTTCTTTTTTGAAGTTCTATCACATCTTTAGAGTACTTAACTATTATATTATTATCTTTTTTATCTACTCCTACTCCAATTACAGCTACATATCTTTCAATATCTTTATAGTTAATACCATATACTTTTTGAAGATCCACTATAGCTTTTAACATATTTTCATCTCGTTCTAATCTTTGGTAAGTATCAAAAATAATTCTATATATGTCAAGATATTCTGAATTTTTATTATCTGATATCAGTACGATTAACTCTTGAGAAGCCTCTAGTAAGTCACTGTAGTTACCAGTTGCAAAATCTAGTTTTATATGTCTATAAAGCCATTTCTTTCTCTGCTCTATATTTTTAGAGTTTAGATTTTTTGTTGATGTTTTTCTAGCAAGCTCATAGTCAGCACCTTGCATAGCACAATCATATATTCCATCATCCCACTCATCTGAAAGTGTTATATTGTAATCATTAGAAGTTACTAAAACTTCATTGCAGTTTCTCTTTTTTAAAGATTGTTTCATATAACCAACTGCTGAATTATTTATAACATCATATATGTCTTTATACTTTGTTTCATCAAGACTTAATAACTGATCTTTCATATTTAAAGCATCACTATAAAGTTCATTTTTATTTAGAAGTTTAGCTTTTTCGTATATAGCCCTGTTTCCTATGCTATCAGAATTATACTTTTGTATAAGCTCATCATATTTAGCCAAACTTTTAGTTATGTTTGAATCATTTGAACTTTCATCAAAAAACAGACTATCTCTAGCTACTTTTACTTCATCTTCATAAAGTCCATATTCATAGAGTTTTAAGTACCTTTTTAAAGGTTCAAGTGCTTCTATTTTATTTTTACTTTTACTTAACCATACACCTTGATTTTTTAGAAGCCATTCTGCATCATCATTGTCTTTATTTTGCCCCTCTACTAGTGCTGCTGCAATATCAGCAGCACTTTTAAATTCATTTTCAGATGCAAACTGTTCCATTAGCTCTATTGATTCATTGTATCTAGTTTTAAAATATGATGGCATTGCATTACTTATTTTTGCTATATACTCACTAGCTTTTTCTTGTTTTAGCTGATATAAAAAATACTTTGCTAAATTATATGCTGCAGTTGATGCAATATAAAGATCTTTTGTTTTATTTAATGCTCTTTCATAATAATTTACAGATTTAGAAGACATCCCCTCATTTTCTAACATCTCACCTTTATAAATTGATCCCCAGTTTGCAAATTCACTATTAGCATGTTCATCAAATAACCTATCAAAAAAGTAATCAGCATTTGAAGACTGACCAAGTTTTGAATAAGTCTTTGCTGTTATAGATAGTACTTCAGCTACGTTATCATTGGATGAATATTCATACAAAAATTCTTTAGATAGGTCCACTATCTCATCATACATCTCCATTTGATCAAATATCTTAATTTTATAATATAATAGTTCTGGCTTAAATAGTGTATTTGGATATTCTAAAAGTATATCTTCAAGTTTATCAAGTGAACGTTCATAGTCACCTTTTTCATAGTATTCTTTTAGACTCAAAAATTCTTTTATATCCCCAACCTGTTTTACTTTCACAGGTCTCCCCTCAACATCTAAGCCACCAACATATGGCAAACTATTTTCTTGCATAAGAAATGGAAAATTTATACTATCTTGAGAATACTTTTGTTTTTTTATAAATGGTAACTTTTCATCATAACCAATAACCATCCAATGCTTTGCAAGTTGTACTTGTGGAGTATATACACTCTCATCTTCATATAATTTAAAAACAACTGGTAAAAGTTTCATCTTTTTAAACGGTTTAATAATTACAAAAAATGTTTTATTTTTTATTTGCGTGTCTACTTGAAAAAAGTCATTTTGTATTTTTTTAATATCTTGAGATGGTTTTTTAGAAAATGCACAGATAACTTTTACTGTATCTTTAAAGTCGTTTAACTCTTTTTGACATAAGAATTTATCATCATCTTTAATATGTAAGGTTGAAAATTTTTCATGGTTCTCTTTAGCACTGTTTATAGACAATTCAAGTGCTAAAGAGTTTGAAAATAGTAGTAAAAGGAGTAAAAGTAATACTTTTAACAACTACACTCCTTTTATATAATGTTAATACCCACTATTATATACAAAAGTTGTAACTAACTCTAGTATTGGGTTTACTACAATAAAAGCAAATATAGTTCCTACAACAGCCAAACCAATTATAGTTTTTAGTGAAGTAGATGCATTTGATACATATACCTTACCATTTGTTGTAATACTTTGTTCTGATGGTTCTTTCATAAACATGTAAACGATCAGTTTTAAGTAGTAGTAACCTGCGATCGCAGAGTTAAGTGCCATAATTAGCGCAAGAACTGTATAACCGCTTGTTACAGCTGATGAGATCATATACATCTTACCCCAGAAAAGTGCAAATGGAGGAAGACCAGCTAAACTTAACATAAATAAAGCCATGATCGAAGCTGCTACGGGTGAAGTTTTAATCATACCAGAAAACTTCTCAAATGTATGGTCTGAACTTTGGTATGACGGCAGGTTTTTCTGACGAGAAATCCAAAGCATAGAGAATGACCCAAGGTTAGTAAAACTAAATAAAATCCAGTATAAAAACAGTGCTGAGTTTGCTTGAGTTGTACCTATAAGTATTGCAGCCATTACAAAACCTGCATGTGATATTGAAGAGTATGCAAGCATACGCTTAACATCAGTTTGAACAAGTGCCCAAATATTAGAAGCAGTCATTGTAACAACTACTATAGTATAAAGTACTACCTCTAGCCATACTATTCCACTATGGATCAAAAATTCAAATAAACGCATAGCTACAACAAATGCTGCTATTTTTGGAACAATAGACATATAACCAGCTAATGCTGCAGATGAACCCTCATATACATCTGGAGTCCATGTATGAAAAGGAACCATAGATAATTTAAATCCAAATGATGCAAGCAAGAATACAACACCAACTAAAACAAAACCAATATCAGCATAGTTGTTAGCATTTAATACTGCTGCTATTTGATTGATCTCAACACTTCCTGTAAGTGCATAGAAAACCATAGCACCAAAAGAGAAAAAACCTGCTGCTAATGCACCCATAGTAAAGTACTTAACCGCAGCTTCAAAACTCTTATCACGATTATGCATAGCGATCATTGTATATAAAGCCAAAGATGCTGTTTCTAATCCAACAAATACAAGGATTAAATTGTCAGTTGCAACCATAAACTGGAATCCACCGATCATGAATAAGAAAAGTGCAAAGAACTCAGGATAACTGAACTCATGGAAACGTTTAGGAGTTAGAGCAAGTGCAATAAATAAAAGTGAAGCTCCAACAATTATGAATTGAGAGAGTATAGCTAAACCATCTATTAGCATTACATCAAATACACCTAGCATACTTCCATTTTGACTAAAAACAGAAGCACTATCCATCAATAATCCAAAGTCAATTATTAAAAATAAGAAACTAAGCATTACATATAAACTCTTATCTAGTCCACCTTTAAATAAGTCTACAACTAAGATTAAAAGAGCACCAATGATTGGAGTCAACATAGGTGCTAATGTGATTAAATTTAAAGACTCCAATGATACGTTAACTGGTGACATTAGTGTACCTCCCTTGCAGAAGTTTTAGTGATCTCAACACCTTGTATTAAGTTAGGTATACGAGATTTTGCTTCCTCTGTTATTGCTTTATCATGCATTAACTGAACAACTGATTCAACAGAATTATTAATTGGCTCTAAAATTGGTTTTGGATACACACCTAACCAAATAGTAATTATAGTTAATGGAATTAGTGCTACTAGTTCACGTTTATTTACATCTGGAAGATTTTTGTTTTCCTCTTTTGTTACATTACCAAAGAACATTTTTTTATAAGCTGCCAACATATAGATAGCACCAACAATAATTGCTGTACCAGCTAGTAGTGTTAATATATGAGACTGTTTATAAAATCCTAGTAAACTTAAAAACTCACCAACAAAGTTGATAGTTAAAGGCATACCAACAGAAGCCATTAGCATAATACCGAAAATAGTTGCATATCTTGGCATTACAGATGCAAGACCACCAAATTCGCTCATAAGCTTAGTGTGACGTCTATCATAAATAACACCTACAAGTAAGAACAGTGCGCCAGATACAACACCGTGAGCGATCATTAAAAATATTGAACCAGTAATACCCTCAACATTTAGTGCAAATGTACCAATAATGATTACACCCATATGTGATATAGACGAGTAAGCAACAACTTGCTTAACATCTTTTTGTGCGTAAGCTACCATAGCTGTATATATGATCATAATGATAGCTATTATTGCTATTGGGAACATAAATGCAACTGATGCATCTGGGAAAAGTGGTAATGAAAAACGGATAAATGCATATGTACCCATTTTAAGTAAAATTGCCGCAAGTATTACAGAACCGATTGTTGGTGCTTGACCGTGAGCATATGGTAACCATGTATGGAATGGAAACATAGGTACCTTGATCGCAAAACCTATAAAGAATGCTGCAAACAACCACAATTGAAATGTCTCAGGTAAAATAAGTCTATACCAATCTAGGATCGCAAAGCTCCATGTACCTGTTGCTTGGTAATAAAAATAAGCCATAAAAAGTATACCAACAAGCATAACAAGTGAACCTGCAAATGTATATAAGAAGAACTTAACAGATGCGTATATACGAAGTGGTCCACCCCATGCACCAATAATATAAAGCATTGGTACAAGTGAAAGCTCCCAAAACACATAAAAAACAATCGCATCAAGTGCTGCAAAAACACCAACCATTGTCATTTGTAAAAACAACAACGTAATGATCATGTTTTTCTCGTCTTTTGTATCAGTTAAAGACGCTATACCAATCATCGTAAAGAATGATGCAAGGATGATTATGAAAAGTGAAATCCCATCAATACCTAATGTATAGTTTATACCAAAAGCAGGTACCAATGCAATTTGTTCCATAAACTGCATACCAGATACATTTGGATCAAAACTAAACCACAATACAAGAGATATTACAAACTCTATTGCAGCTACTGCTATACCATAAGCACGTACACTGTCTTTATGGATTGCAAATCCAAAAACTGCAGCTAGTGCTGGAAAGAAAATTAAAATCGATAAGATATGATCTAACATCTATTAAACTCCTAAACCTGATAAGATAGCTGTTATCTCATCAGAATATCTTGCTGCTAATCCAAAAGCAACAGCTAATGACAGTAAACCTATTAGACCAGCTACCATCCATTTAAGCATAGTAGATAAGTTTCCACTCTGCATCCCTCTTGTATTCTCACCTGTTGTGTAAAGGATTTTACCAATACCATCAACAGTAGCATCAACTACTTTAAGATCAATTTTTTCCCAGAAAAGAGTTGATAACTCTCTATATGGTTTTACTAAATACTCTTCGTAAAAGTGTGGAATATAATATTGATTTTTAAGAACTTTGTAACAAAACCTATTTTCCATTTTACTTGTACCATCTGGAACTTTTATATCTTTTGACATATATTTTTTGTAAGCATATGCTATAGCTAAAAATACAAACAACTGTGTACCAATTGTCATAGTCCAATAAACTGCTGCTGAGTGTACATGGTACTCTGTAGCAGGTAAAAGCATCGTAACCATATCATAGTAACTACCTTTAAGTGCAAAACCACCTATAATAGCTAGAACCAATAATGGAGCCATTGCCCAAAGCATAAACTTATATGCTTCATGCGGATGGAATCCAAGAGCCGTATGACGATCTTCTCCGTGAAATATAAGTGCAATAATTCTAAATGAATAAAATGCAGTTAAACCAGCAGTTAATAATAATACACTGTAGATTATGAAGTGATGGTCAATAAATGCAACCTCTAAAATTAGATCTTTTGAGAAGAAACCAGCTAATGGAAAGATTCCAGCTAGTGCAACAGATGCAATAGTCATCATGATCATTGTAGCTTTCATGCTCTTCCCAAGTCCACCCATTTTAAATGGATCCAACTCATCATCCATGGCGTGCATAACGTTACCAGCACCTAAGAATAAAAGCGCTTTAAAGAATGCGTGAGCCATTAAGTGGAAAAGTGCAACCCAGTAAGCACCAAGACCAGCTGCTGCAAACATATAACCTAACTGCGAAAGTGTTGAGTATGCGATTACACGCTTAATATCACGGTTAACTAGTGCCATTGTAGCTGCAAATATCGCAACAAATGCACCAAGACTTGCTATAAATAGTCCAACATTAGGGATTAAGTCAAATAGTTCGTTTGAACGTACGACTAAGTAAACACCAGCTGTTACCATTGTAGCTGCGTGGATAAGAGCCGAAACCGGAGTTGGACCCTCCATCGCATCGGCAAGCCAAGTATGTAATGGAAACTGTGCAGATTTACCCATAGCACCAACAAACAGAAAGATACCGATCCAAGTAAGTGTAGCTATATCTAAAGTAGCCATTGCAGGAAATGCGATGTCATACTGAAGTGAACCTGTGTTCCAATAAATTAAGAAGATACCGATTAACATACCAAGGTCTGCAATACGGTTCATGATAAATGCCTCGTTAGCAGCCCAAGTAGCACTCTCTTTTGTGTACCAAAAACCAATAAGACCCCATGAACAAAGACCAACACCTTCCCAACCTATAAATAGACCAGCAAAGTTATCACTCATAACAAGAACAAGCATTGAGAACACAAAAGCCGATAACCAAGCAAAGAAACGGTTAAAACCTTTATCGTGTGACATATACCCAATAGCATATACATGAACTACAGTTGAAACTAAAGTTACAACCATCATCATAGTAACTGAAACCTGATCAACTACAAAACCAAACGGAATGTAAAGATCACCAGTAGCCATCCATGTCATCATCTCTACATGAAGAGTATGACCAGTTGTCATAACTAGTATTAAAAGTATAGTTGAACTAAGTAGTGATACACCTAGTAATATACTTGGAACTATACCAGCTATCAATGTTTTTGGACGTGCGCCAAAAAGTGCTGCAAACAAAGAACCAACAAGTGGCGAGAATAATGCAGTATATAAAAATAATTCCATTAGCCTATCCTTTCATTCTTGTCATAAAGTCAAGGTCAATGTTGTTATAGCGTTTATGCCAAACAATCAATAAACCAAGCCCAACTGCAACTTCACTTGCTGCAATAGCAATTACAAAGAATGCAAACATTTGACCAGTAAGGTCACCGTAATAATGTGAGATTGCTGCAAAAGCGATATTTACAGAATTTAATAAAATCTCAGTTGCAAAAAACAGCATTAAAAGATTTTTTCTCTTCATCACACCAACTAAACCTATACAAAATAGAATTGTCGATAAAACAAGATAGTGGTTTAATCCAATTTCCATCATTTAAGATCCTTTGGTTTCATTTTTTCAGCACGCATATCTTTGATCTCTTCTTCAGTCATCATAGTTAAAGATGCATCCATTTTCTTACCAGCCAGAACAATACCTGCGATCATAGCTACTAAAAGCATAACTGCTGCTACTTCAAAAGGTACAAGATATTTAGTAAATAAAACCATACCTACCTCTTGAGTATTACCTTCATTTCCAACCGGATATAAAGCAGTAATATTATCACCAACAATTGGAGCTGCGAAAATTAAAACAACTAAAACAGCACTAATAGTTGCTAAACCAACTACAAGATACTGATTACCTTTTTTCTCTTGAACCTCTCTTGTTGTATCAAAAAACATCATTCCAAAAGCATATAAAGCCATAACAGCACCAGAGTAAACTACTATCTGAACTGCACCTAAAAAGTCAGCACCCAATATAAAGAAAAATGCCGAAATAAAAATCATCCCTGCTGCTAACGCTGTTAGAGCGTATAACGCTTGTGATGTAGTTACAGTTATGTAAAACATCGCAATAGTTAAAAAAGCAAACAGATAAAAAGCAATCGCTTCAAACATACCTATACTCCTTAATATGCTAGAGGTGTTTTTTTAACACGCTCATCTTCATGTGGTGTGATAGCACCAAAACCTTCAAACTCTTGTTGAGTTCCTGCCTTCATTTTATCAAGTGGTGTTAACATATCTTCATATAAAATGAAGTGTTCACGTTGCTCAGATGCATTTTCATACTCACCACCATGTGTGATAGCAAGTTCAGGACAAACCTCTGCACAGTATCCACAAAAGATACAACGACCAAGGTTGATACTGTATTCAGAAACTTCTTTACGAGAGTTCTCATCTATTTTAGTGTCCATTCTAATACAGTTAGATATACAGATCTTCTCACAAAGACCACAACCTATACATCTCTCAGTATCACTCTCCCAAAGTCTTTTCATCTCATGAACTGCACGATATCTTGGACCTATTGGCATCTTCTCTTCTGGATACTGTACTGTATGGATATCAAACTTGATCATCTCGCGAAGTACTACCCAAAGACCAACAAAAAGCTCACCTTTAAAAGTTCTGCTAATTACACGCTTAAACTTACCCCATGGTGTAGTAGGGTAATCAGCAATGTCTACCATAAAGTAGCCGTTATCACTTACATTTCTATCATTAAATTGTTCTTCAATTTTCATCAATTACCCCTTACAACATTACTAAGCCAGTTACAACTATGTTGATCACAGCTATAGGCATTAAAACTTTCCAACATAACCACATCAACTGATCCGGTCTTACATCTGGCCAAGCAGCTCTTGTCCATAAAAAGAAGAAAAAGAAAAATGTCACTTTACCTAAAAATGCTAATGCTCCTAAAACACTTCCATCACCAAAACCACCTAAGAAAATAAGTGGGATAACAAAAGAGATAAAGAACATATTTGCATACTCACCAATGAAGAATAGACCCCATCTCATACCAGAGTACTCAGTACCAAAACCATCAATAATCTCGTGATCATTTGCTATTAAGTGAAATGGTGTACGTCCAGTCTCAGCAAATGCAGCTATCCAAAACAGTATAAATGCTACAGGCTGTGACCATACGATCCAACCATTGTCAATTTGATAGTTATTAAAGTCTATTAATGAAAGTGACCCAACCATCATGATTGGAGCAAGTATAGATAGACCTGTAACAACCTCATAAGAGATAAATACAGCAGCACCACGAGCAGCAGATATAAGTGAGAACTTATTAGCCGAAGCCATACCACCTAAAAGTGGACCATAAAGACCAATACCCATAACACCTAGGATATATAAGATACCTATGTTGATATCTGATACAATTGGATTAACTTTATATCCAAAAATCTCAAAAGATGGTAAAAATGGAATAGCAGCTGCAGCCATAAAAGCTGTTGCAGCCGTAATAACCGGTGCTATTTTAAAGATACGTCCAACTACATTTGTAGGTATAATATCCTCTTTTGTAAATAGCTTAATACCATCTGCTGCAACTTGCAACAATCCATATGGACCAACATACATTGGTCCAAGACGACGTTGCATAAATGCAAGTACTTTTCTCTCAAAGTATGTACCTAAACCTGCTAAAGCAGAAAATACAAGTAAAATTACAACTATTTTGACAATAGTTTCAATCAAATATGCTGTTTCCATATATTACACCTTTTCTATCGAAGCTAAATTAAAGCGGTAATCGCTAAACAAAGCCTCTGAATTTAGATTTGAATCAAAAGTTGGCAAAATAGCTATGTTGCCGCTTATTTTATTATCACTTACAATGTTTGCTACTAGCTCACCATTGTCAGTTTTTACCCTAACGTTTTCTCCTTCGTTAAAGTCACTTGCATTTAAGTAGTCTTCACTCATGTAAACTCCGCTGATCTCATCAACATTAGTACATTTGTTCGTAAATTCACTAAACTGTCTAACAGGATTAGCAAGGTAGATCAATGTACCTTCTAGTTTAGTATCATTAAATTCAGCTACTTTTGTATCATCAGATTTTTTCACTTCTAT
>Ga0193962_1001139_pt1 | contig 12419 bp, 14 predicted proteins | sample FB_5_MG_FD_140335 | JGI IMG/M metagenome (GOLD analysis project Ga0193962, IMG submission 140335) | Microbial mat bacterial communities from the Broadkill River, Lewes, Delaware, United States - FB_5_MG | ecosystem: Environmental > Aquatic > Freshwater > River > Microbial mats | place: USA...
AAAGAAAAACATTTAAATTATATGCCTGAACCTCACATAATAAATATAATTTCCAAAAGGATATTAAGAAGTTTTATCAAAAATTTAAAAAAAATATCTATAAAATATAAAGAAAAAAAGAAAAAATATAAAAAAACCAAAACTAACCATACATTATTTTTTACATCAGTATCAAATAGTGCTTCAATAGAAAACAATGTAATAAGAAAAGAAAACATACTTTTCTATCTTAAACTACTTAAACCATTCTTTAACTTCAAAACCAAAGAATTTAAAAAAGGAACTATTAGAAAGATACTTAATACATATCAATTTAAAATATTCAGTACAAATAATATGATTGTTAAAGAAAGTAGACATATCTCTATTATTAATAAAAATAAAGAAATAAATAGACAACTTAATTATGAAGTTTTCAAAAAATATTCTAACAATAAATATTTAATTAATACATTAATCGGTAATGCAGAGGAAAAAATTCACACTTATATGAAAATGCTAACAGGTGCAAAAGTTAATAATATGCATATATTAAAAAAAATCAAAGAAAGAAAAATATATTTTTATAAAAAGTTTTTATTAAACCTTATGATAATTGAATTAACAAGAGTAAATCATGAACTATATAATATTAATAAAATTAAATATAAAAACCTTAAGAATAAAAATAAATATAGTATTTTATTAAGTATAAAAGCAAGAAATAGTAATTATTATTATGATGATAAATTAAATTTTAAAGAAACATTAGAAAAAGAAACAAAGTTATTTAATACTGATTTCCAATTTAAAATATTAGGAGAATTATTTTACCAATGGTTTTCAAGAAGAGTAAAAAGTAGTTTTGAGCAAGAACTTATTGCGAAATTAATATTAAATAAATTTATTGAATCTTCATATGATTTAAAAGAAGAACCCTTAAAAATAGCCAAAGAAATTTATAAAATAATTATAAAAACAAGGTCTAATTTAGAATATAAAAAATATGCACAAATTTATATAAATAATGATTTGAATTTAGATGACAGGAATTTAATATTTGAAATATCTAAAATTTTTAAATATGAACCAAATCAAAACATTGAAAATAATATTCATAAAACTATACTATCAGTTCATTCAGGTGAAGTTTTTGATACTTTTGATTTATCAAAGGAAACTATTGATGATTTTAATAACTTAATATATATAAAAGATTCAAATGAAAAAATAAAAGAATTATGTCATTTAAAAATAAAAAATGATGCAAAAGTTTTATCGAATATATCACTTAAAAAACTTAAAAAGTCTAACTTGACTCATAAATTTAAATACATAACTTCTCTATATTATGTCTTAATGTTAGAGAAAAAACATATAGTAAAAAAAGATATTATGAAATTTGATACAAATTATCAAAAAACAGATGATTTAATACTTGATATTATATATATATTTATAAAAAAGAGTATAAAAGAAGATGGTAATGTAAATGAAAATTATTTATCAAAAATTTTACATGACATAAATTATATGCTTAAAATTTTAAGAAATAATTATTCAAAAAATACAAATAAATATAACAAAGCATTAATGATAAAGTTTTTAGTTTTACTTAAACAAATTTCAAATGTTTCAGATGACTTAAATCAACATAATTATCAAAGCATTGTATATTTATTGCACAATTTATCATTTACAAAAAAAGATTCTATATTAGTATCTAATATTAAAAACATGAATGACTTTATATCAAATATAGAATCATTCAAATATCAAAAAGAAACAGAAATTATAAATGATTTAAATATTAATAAAGAAGAGAAAACAATAGCAAAAAACATGTCTTTTTTTATGCATATACAAGTATATAAAGAAAAAGGTATTGCATTTAAAAAAGAAATATTAGAAAGTTTAAGAATTGATAATGGGTTAAAAATAGAAATAAGAGGACATAGGGATATAATAGGGATAATAGGAAGTTCAGTAAATGGAGTTTGTATAGAAACAAATTCAAAAGAAAGATTAACTCATATAAATGAAGAATGTTTTAACTTAATAATCAGGGATAATGAGAAGATTTATTTATGGGGATTAATAATAAAAGGTTACAATCAAAACAAATTAATAGATGATAAAAATATTAAAGACATTGAGCATGATGTATATATATTAAATAATCTACAAGGTGCATTAAATACAAAATATTCTAAAAATAAAATCAAAATTTCTAATAATATAACAAAAATTTTAAAAATATTTTCAAAAGATAAAAAAGTATATGGTGATAATTTCGATTTTAATTCAATAAGTCTCAAAACTAAATATGTTGAAGATAAAAAATATAAAATTAAAAAAAACTTAAGGCATGATTTATATGTTTCATACGAAGAAACAAATCAGAACCATGATACAATAATAACAAACCATGAATTAAGCATAAATTAAGCATAAATTAAGTAATATTAAAAAAAGTAATATTAGGATAAATAAATGTCTACAATAATTGATTTAACAGCAAAATGGAGCGTTTTTAACGAAGATATTAAAAAAGCTATAGAGAAACAAGGTTATAGCCATATTACTAAGTTAGATGAAGATAAAGATGGTAAATATCTATTAATGAGAAATATAATGGGTAGAGAAGTTTGTTATAAAGTAAACAAAGTACCAAATGATTATAAACAGATTGAATTACAAAATAATGAACTAGTAATTATTAATGAATTAAGAATGAAAGATGTTGAACTTAAAATAGAAGATATAATAATTGCTAAATCAGATAACAAAAGACTATTACTAATAGCACAAATTAATATTTTAGATGATTCAAGAAATAAATACATAATTATTAAAGATAATAATGAAGATTACAAAACTAATTCAATTTCATTAGCAATTGATGAATATAATAAAAAACTTAAAGAGGTATAAAATTATGAATAAACTTCAACTTAAAATAAAAAAATTATCCGAAAAAAAATTTTTAAATTTTGATAATTTAATGTTATTATTAAAAGACTATTATGATACAGATTTAGAAATGAGTTTAACTGATGCTCATGATTTTATGAAACAAGAAAATATAAAATACACAAAGTATTTAAATGTTAAAACTTATTTAGAGCAAGAATATAAGATGTTTGCTAAATATGAAAGGGATGAATCATCTATACTTGATTTAATGACACTTACATGTATTGCTATAATGGATAAACATACTAAAACAGAACAATCTCTTATATATTATCTAGGTAGAGGAAAATTAATAAAAGACAATGGTAATAATACTTTCGAAACAGATTATGTTTTAACTACTGCTGAACTTGCTTCTAAAATAAAAGAAACTACAAAAGTCACAAGTGTTTATTTATCACTTTTAGAAAAAAAGGGGATGATAAAGATAGAAAAAGGGAAAGTAAGAAAACATTATATTGAATCTGAGATATTCATCAAATGGTTTCAATTTAGGTATAATAAAAAACCTTTAAAATATTAGTAATAATTTGCTATTTATATAGAAAAAACTAATATAATTATTATAAAATATATAAAATCAAAGGAACTAATATATGGAAAATTGGAATCAATGGAATTTCGAATTTGATAAAGATAAATCATTTATAATCATTAAAAAAATACCTTATAACATTGCATATCAAGCTACATATGAATATAATAAAAATATATTAGATGAACATGATAAAGAAAAGCTTATAAAAGGTTTAAATAAAATTTTATTAACTGAAAATATATTAAATATCACTAAAAACATTGATTTAATAGTTACTACTATACATGATTATTTATTTAATGAAAGAACAGAAAGTATATGTAAATATACACAAATTAAAGATGAGAGTATGATAGGAAAAAGTAAGTATGTTACTTTCAATAAAATCTATGAAGACAATATAAACCTTGATATAAAATTAAAATTACTTTAAAAAAATTACAATAAAGAATTACTATGCAAAAAGAAATACAAAAAAAAATAGAAAATATAAATTATTATCAAAATTCAGGAACTTTTCATCCATTAACTTGTGGTAATAATTCAAATCATGATTTATTAATACCTTTTTATGATGAAAAAGATAACAAGCTTAAACTTAAATGTGAAGATTGTGATTATATACAAGATTATATACCAAGTGTACCCACAATATATGAAATAGATAAAGCAAAAAATGCTATGAAAGATTTTATAAACTTACAACATGATGAAATTGGTTATTTCAATAATAAAGGTCAGAAGGTATATGAAAAGATAATAAAGGTTATTCCAATACCATCAGTTCAATTTTTTAAATTAGAATATGAAAATTTTTATAATTTATATCAAGATATAGTAGTTCAAAATAAAATAGAACCTCAAAAATTTCTTGAAAAGGAAAATGATAATATTTTATCAATAGGTATTTTAAAAAGGTATGTATCTGAAAATACATGTGTAAACAAAACAATTAAATTTTATATTCCAAATAAAATAAAAGACCTAATGAGAAGTCATGATACAAAAGTTTTAAATATATTATTTAACAAAGTTTCAAAAAAATATATAAATGAACTTATTAAAATTACAGAGGCTAATTATCCATCATCAATAGAAGTTATGAATTATTCGGGTATGATAGATATGTGTAATACCATGTTTTTAAAAGACCATATTTATGTTATAGAGTATACTGATTTTAATCAAAAATAAATCAATAAAACTTGTAATTTTTCTTCAGAAAATGGTTTTTTTTAGATATAATAAAAAGACTAAATAAGGAGAAAAAATGCAAGAAAGCTCACATGAAGAAAGATTGTTTACAATTGAAAAAGAACCCCAAGATTATAACTTTGAAAAAGAAAAAAAATACTATTTCGCATTTTACCATGAAGGTAAAATAAGAGTAAGAAATATTAAAATCATAAAAATTGAAGAAAAATGGTTAGAGAATATAAAAAACCCTATCGAAATAAATGTGTTTTTTAAATATACTTATGAAACAATTGCAGGAGCTTTTTCATTAACAAACAAATGCAAAGAAAAATCTTTAGAATCAACTAAACCTATTAAACTTATAGATGTATCAAGAAGTGAACTTGAAGCAAAAGTAAAAATGGGTATTTCTATTTTAAATAGTAAATCATCAAGTGAAGAAGAGATTATACAAGCAAAAGTAAATCTTTTTGAACAAAGTCTTAGAAATCAAGATGAAGTGAAGATTTTAATAAGTCAAGACCATAAATACAATCAAGATGTTAATGATTCTATAAAAAATATTTTTATCCATAATAAAGAAGATGTTAAATGGACTGAAGGTACTTAACCATCAATTAAAAATTTACATCTTAAAAAAAATAAAAAAACCTTACATCTTTATAATAAAAAATATTAATAAAGATGAAAAGGTCTTAAATGAAATTCTTAATCCCAATACTTTTAATTTTCAGTTTATCTGCTTCAGCAATAGAAATAAATAAAAAAGATTCGCATACTGATTTTAATGCAAAGAAAAATATATACGATAATGGTTGTTTAAATATGGTCGCAGGTATAGATAACAGAAATGTTAAGATACTTAAAGATTTTTACCATACAATACTTTTAGATATATGGTTCAATAATCATGAAATGAAAAAATTTGCAAAACCAACAAAAAAAACAGTACAAAGAAGTTTAACACAAATATGTAATTTTGCTATGTCAAAAGAAAAATCATTTACCTTTATAACTTATCAAAAAGCTATGAAGTTAAAGATGTCTCATGAGAAATATTTTAAAATAGAACAAAACGTTTTAAGAAAATACTCAAAATAATATAAACTTATCTATAACCTTATTGTATAAGCATATATATAATAAGGTTTAACTCTTAAACATTAATCGCCAAAAACGTCACATTAATCAAATTTTTAAGCTAATATTAAACCTCTTTTCTATATACTAATAATTATTTATAAAAAGGTTGATACATATGCTATTAGATAATATATCAAATATTGAAGAACTTAAAAAAATTAAAGAAAAAGTAAAGGTTGATGATAATGCAAAAAAACATCAATTTGAAAAAATATCAAAATTATTAACATTAAGAGGTTGGAAACTTAAAAGAGAAAAATTAAGTCATAGAAAAGAACAAATATTTTTAAAATTAGAAAATGACAAAGTTTTTTTAGTTATGCATGATGGAAAACTTAATAATCCATTTACTGATAAAGAACAAAAACAACTAGTTAAACTTTATAAAAATAAAAGAGTTGAATTGTTAAATATTTTCAGCAAAAAATCTCTAACATTAAGTGAAAAAATAAAAGTAACATTTGGAGAATGGTTAAATAAAAGTAAAAAGTTTATTAACAACCTGTTCTCAAATGGAAATAATAATAAAAATGATGAAACTGTAGAAGATAAACCACCTTTAATAATTAGAACTGTTAAGAATATAAAAGCTAAAATTCCTAAATCTTTTAAAAAAAGAAAAACAAAAGAGAAAAGTCTTTTAGTTTGGGATGTAGAAAATATATATTTACATAAATATATTGATATTTTTAATAAATTGGGTTACCACCCTGAAAAAATATTCACCGTTGCAAAATATGAGCTTAATGAATCTAATTCTAATATTGCAAAAAAAATAAATGCAACGCATATATCAGGTCATATAGACTCTGATGACCGTATTAGAGAAATTCTTAAGGAACAAAGAAAAAACTATAAAGAAGCTATTATTGTGTCTTCTGATGCAGGTTTTTTAAAAATTGCACAATATTTAATTAATGCTAAAAAAGAAGTTAAATTTATTGCAACTAATCATAATAAGAAGAGACTTATTATGAAAGGTAATCTAAGTGATAATAAATTAAATTTTTTAATTTTATAATATAATTAACCTTATAACTTGTATTATAAGGGGATTATATATGAAAATATTAGAGTTAGAAAGCCTAACTGCTCAATTAGAAAACAAAAAGGGTATTTACCATTCTTTTGATAATGAAATTGATAATTGGATAAAAGAAACAAACGATTTTATAAAAAAAGAATATGATTATGATTATGAAAAAGAAGATAGTATTATTGAAAAAGGTAATGCTATATTATCAAAAATAAAAAGCTTTGATAATTTCTAAGGTGGCTAGAGTTACCTAGCCATACCTTTATTTTTTGATTTACCTTGATTTAAAGCCTTTTTATTAGCATCCATAAATATTTCTTTTAAATTAGTTGAGAAAAATAATTCTAAATTCATAGGATTATAATCTTTACTTTCAGAATTATACAAATCAAAAGTATTTAATTCTTTATACAAAGCATCAAAAGAATCACTATCTATTGGATGTGAAGCAATATATTTCATACATTTTTTAAAAGTTTCATTTAATCCTTCAGCTTGTAAGTCTGCTTCTTCTTCATTTCTTTCCTGCATAAAGAATTCAAATATTTCCATAAATGTATCTTTACCACCTCCTGATATAGAAGAAAACATAGAATATCTAAGAGAATCATTATTGTTATTTATTTTTTGAAATATTTTAACAGCTTCACTATGTAAAGCATCGAAATCACCATATTTGTTTTCTATTACAACATTATTAACACCTAAGTTTTTTTCAAGCATTTCTTTTTCAATTAAAGTATTAACTAATTTAGGAGAATGTTTTTTTGCCCAAGAGTGTATAACTAATAAACTACTATACTCTTCTAATGGCATAACTAATTTATCATCAGTTAATTTACTACTAAACGTTTCTATACTTGTTGAAGTAATATATGCTTTCATTAATTCATCTAAATTTTTAAGATTAGGTTTACCATCTTTAATTGGAACTATTACAAAATTAGGCATACTAGGATATATATTTCTTACAGCAAGTTCTTCTTGAGGTAATCTACTGTCTGATATAATTAAAGATGATTTAGAATCATATTCTTCTTCCATTTGTTTAATAGCAACTTCAGTTAAAAAATCAGGACTATTAATAATTTCTAAAGGGTAATTACTAACAAGTTCATCAAGTTCATTTTTTAAATTTTCAATTAAATAACTTATGTCATTAATACCTAAAGTATGAAGTGAACCATCTGCTTGATAGTTATCTATTTCAATTCTTTTACCTCTATGAATTGTATCCATATCAATACCGTATATTAATTCAGTATATGCTTCAAAATCAAGCAATTCTTTTTTAAATACTTCTTCCATTAAATTTACCATATATTTAGCATCAGTAATTTCAAAAACATTTTCATCAGTTACTTTCCCTAAAGCATTTACTAAATCATTTTTAAATCTATCATTTCTTATGAAGAAAGTACCAAATTGAATAAGTATATTTCTAATAGCAGGTACATTTTTGTCAAATTCACCTGTTTTAATATCATTAAGAGAAGGTAATATAACATCTTTAAAACTAGTATTAGTATATCTAATTTGTGCTTTGTCTTTATTTCTCTCACTAAAATCAAAGGCTTCTTTATTATTAGATGCAACTCCACCTACTAAATAACCTGTGAAAACTTTTAAAATATTTGAGATTTTAGCATTTTCTAATTTATGCATAGTCTATCCTTTTGTATAAAATAAATATGCATATATTATAAAGTATTGAGAAAGAATAATAGTAAAGAGGTTTATTTTCTTTTAATTAAGAAAGTAGCATATCCACCGATAATACCTATTGACATTAAAAATAATACATAAAGACTTATAATCAAATAGTATTGTTTACCTGCATTGCTTGTATCAATAACTGTATCAGGCTTTGAAACTTCTTTTTTAGAAGAATTAGTAGTAAGGCTAGGGTGTTCTTTTAAAACAATTACAAGGGCATTAGAAACATATGCTTGTTTTCCTTGATATTCAAAAGTATACCATTTATCATATAATGCTTTTTCTATAACAATACCCTTTTTTAGAGTAGTTATATATTCACAATCAGCAGAAGCACAAGTTCTTATATTAGAGTTAGATTTAAGTTCAATATCATAAGTAACTTCTGTAGCTAATAAGAAAGAAACACTAAAAATAAAAAATAAAAAAATTTTTTTCATCATTAACCTTTTAAAACTTTATAATGACTATTATAAAATATTTACAAAAAAGAAAGGTTTTAAATGAAAAAATTAGTATCTTTGCTAGTATTGGGAGCAATAGCAACATCTATGTACGCAAAAACGATATATTCACATGGAAATGTAGCAGGAATAAAAAAAGAAGCATTATTATATGAAACAGAATATATTAATCATATAAAAAATTTTTATGAACCCAAAATACCAAAATTTATAAATGATTATACATCTTTAATAGGTGTTAATAATCCTGAAGAAGGAATATTAGTATTAGAATATAGATTAGATGAAAAGATATTAGTTGAACAAGTAAAAACTAATATGCCTAAAGAAGAGTTGCCATATTCATATTTATATAGTGAACAAGTAAAAAAATATTTTGCTCATAAACTTTTTAAAAAAAATATATCAAAATGTAAGAATAAATTTAAAGGACAATACGTATTTAAAGATAAATTACAGATTCAATTTAATTATTACCTTGGAGAAGAATTCTACACATCATTCTATCTTAATAAACCTTTATGTATAAAAGCATTAAATAGGTAGTCATATAGCCTTAGAAAAGGCTATATACATATTTATTATAACTAGGGTGTAATTTTTTCATATCACCTGTTGTAACTATTTTATAATCACTAAACAATCCACATTTATTTAACAAACCATAATAAACTGCTCTTGACCTTGATTCACCCATATGACAATGAACAACTATATTTTCTAATACATCAATATTATCAAAGACTATTGCCTTTATATCTGAGATAGCATTTTCAAAAATCAATTCTTGTTCAGTCTTAGAGTTATCCACTTTAAATGGATTAAATGAAATATCAATATCATCAAATTCAAAAACTGAAATCATTTTAAAGTCTTTTTTAAAAGATAAAGGATTTTCTTTTATCATAATTTCTTTTTTTCCACTATCAAAAATACGTATCAACAAAGTATTAGGTAAAGGTTTAAAATTCATAATAGTAAGTAAAGAATGAACTTCTAAGCTTTTAATTTTATTAATCATACTAAGACTCTAAACAGAAGAAAGTTCCATCTTTTTTCATATGCGGAAACATTTCTAAATATTCGTCATGTGTAACTACTTTTTCTTTTTTATCACTATTTAAAAAATCAGGTATTTCTATTCTTACTTTATCAGACAGAACAGAAAAAGTTAAATTAGGGTTACCGCTTGTTGCTGAAAAAATAGTACATGAAGATACATCATTAGAATTAAAGTCATAATCATCACCATGATAATGTTTGTAATTAGCAATAAATTCTTCTTCATCAATAAAATCTATTGTAAACCCTTCCCAAATATGGCTACCATTTTCAAAAGCCATCAATGCATTTTCAAGTTCTTCATCAGTATATATTTTCATAATATAAGTTCCTTAAGATTAGTAATTTAATTTAGTTTTATTTAATAATTTTATTTTATCAAACATAGTAGTATCAGTCCATTCCGCAATAGTAATCAGTAATATTTTATAAGCTTTATTTAAATTATCATTTGAAATTGCATCTAAATATTTTTTTCTATAAGTTTTTGATATTATTATATTTTCTGCAACAAAACTAGGATTACTTTTAGTTAAATCTATAACTTCTCTCAAGAAATTTTTATATTCAACAATTAAAGGATTGGTTTCTAATAATGCAAATTTTTCAATATAAAATTCTTTATCAATGATTCTAATAACATCTTGTAATTTTTTCAAATCATTTTCTCTATGAATAAAAGAATTGGTTTTTGAATCAAAATGAATATTTTGTATCATACTATCTCTTAAATTCCATAAAAGAGAAAGATTTTTATTTTGTATAGAGTTAAGTAATTGCATAAATAAATCAGGATTGACTAAATTAAATTTTTTAAAATAATTAGTTAATTCATCTGCACCTATACTAACATCATAAGATGTTATTGCATCTTCTAAATCACTTGTTAAATAAGCAATATCATCTGCGATTTCCATAATATCACATTCATAAGTTCTTTTTCTATCTATATGAGGATATTGGTTTTGTTGATTAATTATTTGTTCCAAAATAGGAAAGTAATGATTATACTGAGGTTCATAAATACCTTTTTTTCTATTAGCTTTATTATTTTCAGATTTAAATAAATAAGGATATTTAATAGTAGAAACAATGGTTAAAGTACTAATCTTAGGTAAGTTTTTTTCTATTACTACTAAATTATTAGCATTGGCTTCAAATACTAAATTAGTTTTTTCTGAAAAAATAGATTCTAAATTACTTTCCCCTAAATGACCAAATGCACACATGCCATAATCATGTAATAAACCCACATTAAATAAACAATCAGGGTCTAAAGTATAATTATGAATGGTTCTAATATTCATAGCAATTTTTTTTGCAATTGATGCAACTTCTAATGAATGGGTCAATCTTGACCTAATTTGTGCATCCCTATTCATAGAGAAAATAACTTGTGTTTTATCTGATAAACGTCTAAATGCTTTAGAGTCAAATATTTTAAGTTGGTCGGATAAGTGTTTCAATTTAATCTTCCTTAAAAAAAATTTGTGATATATTTAAAAACATTATACAATATTAATGTGAATTACTCTTAAATAAATTAAAAGTTTTCTAACTAATAAATTCTATTGAATTTAAATGAAAGACTTTACTATTATAGTCAGCAAGGCTAATTCCTAACCCAAAAGACTTTAATCCTAAATAATGAATATTTTTTGATGCATTAATATCTCTATGTTTAATATTACCACATTCGCACTTAAATATTTTATGATTTAATTTAAGATTATAATTTATTTGACCACATTCACAACATTTTTTTGAAGTAAAAGAAGGGTCTATTTTTGTAAATAATTTTCCATTATGCGTTGTTTTATACTTTAATTGAGAAAGTAAAAGGTAAAAAGAAGTATTTAAAATTGCTTTATTTAGTTTAGATTTTTGTCTAACACCTATAAAAGAAGAACGTTTCGTCATTTTTTTTATATTTAAATTTTCTACTGATACCAAATCAAATTTATTTACAAGTTGAGAAGTTATTTTATTATATTTATCCTTTTTTGTATTAGAAATTTTTTCCATAGTTTTATTAATAATTAATTGAGTTTTTTTAAAGTTTATACCTATTGGTTGGTTACTTTTTTTATATTTGAGAATACGTCTAGATTGTTTTCTTTTTAATCTTATTAACCTTTTATTGTATTTCTTTTTTGAAATTTCTATAGAATCAGTTTTGATTAACTGACCATTACTTAAAGCAATATTACTTACATTTAAATCAATTCCGACTGATTTCGATTTATCTAAATTATGAATAGATATTTCTTCAATTTCTTTGAAATAAGTAATAGAAAAAGAAACATAA
>Ga0193962_1001143_pt1 | contig 12406 bp, 14 predicted proteins | sample FB_5_MG_FD_140335 | JGI IMG/M metagenome (GOLD analysis project Ga0193962, IMG submission 140335) | Microbial mat bacterial communities from the Broadkill River, Lewes, Delaware, United States - FB_5_MG | ecosystem: Environmental > Aquatic > Freshwater > River > Microbial mats | place: USA...
GAAGACATAGAGAAGGGGAAGACCCAGTTGAATGGCTGATAGTGCTTCTTTCCCGACATAATTACTGATGAATAGTCCATCAACAATAGTAACAAGAGAGGTTAAGACCATTGCGATAATCGAGGGAATTGAATACTTAAGTATAAATTCCTTTGGATGTTGTTGAATTGATAATAAATCCATATTAAAACTCCTTTGTAGTTGGTTTATCGTGAGATAATTTAAGTATACAAAGGAGAATGAATTAAAACTTCTGATTTCCTGCTCTGTTAGCAAGGAATATAAATATCAATGGTCATATGTTGTGTATCGCAATCAACGCTACGATAAAGTTGGAAAATTTTACGATGTCCTAATGAAATACCACTTTGAAGCAACCATACTTGAAAGAGCCCCTGATAAGTTGCGAGTAATTGACTCACGTGACCCTTGAATTGAAATACTTTATAGGTGCCACCTGGGATTGTTTGTGTCAAAGTATTTTCGGGTAATGAACTATATTTCATCATGCCTAGATCGTAGATACAGCGCTCTTCATCAGTAATAATGGGGTCGTCATATGATAATTCAACAAAAACACTGTTCGCATTTCGATATGGTTTATGGCGTTCGATATAATCATCCCACTGAAAGGACATGTTTTTGTAGTTGCCAATATAGCGTTCATAAATCATGGTAAAAGTATCGATTTTTTCTGTTCGTATTTTTGTGTCATAGTAATCATAATCATCTAAAACAATAGTCGATTTCTCACTACGTGTTTTTTTGAATCCGTGGGGCGATTCATTATAATGTTTTTTGAAAGCAACGCTGTAGTTAGAAGAACTGTAGCCATATTGGAGAGCGATATCTGTGATTGAACTTTCTCGTTTTGTACTTAAATCAAAGGCGCTTTTTTCAAGTCGTCTACGTTTAATAAAAGCGTAGACACTTTCGCCAGTAAAACTTTTAAACATACGGTTGAAGTAAAATTCTGAAAAGTGACAATGATCTGCAATGTCTTTAACTGTAATATTGTTCTCTAAATTTTCTAATATGTATTCAACAGCATCGTTGATTTGTTTTGGTAAAGTTGACATTTTCATCACTCCTCGTATTATATATTTAAAGTCTTTGGAAACCTGGCTAATAAAAAAGCTGATGAAATAATTCACCAGCTTCCATTCTTACTTATTTATGCAGCATTTCTTGTATTTCTTACCGCTGCCACATGGACATGGATCATTACGTCCGATTTTAGCTTCTTTGATTACTGTTTTACTTAACATGAATTCTTTTTTGATGTCTTTTTTCTCTTCAGCAGTTAAAAGTTCGTCCCAAGCTGGTAGCTTGTGTAACCAATCTGCTTTAGCGTCTAACATGTTAAAGTATAGTTTCTTTAAGTCAATTGTAATATCAATTGCGCTGTCTTCTTCTAAGTCATCTAAGCTTAACTCTTCAGTCAAACTTGTGTTAATTCCATCAAGGAAACCAATAAAGATAACCGGAATTACGTCAAATTCCTCACTTAGGTCCTTAATTGTTCCTTTTAATTCAGTTCTCTTAGCATCTAGAACTTTGATGTAAATTTCTTTTTCAACTTCAATATAGCCATTCCAAAATTCTTGATAACCTTCTGGTGTTTGCGCATTTTGTTGAACAATGGATTCCCATTCTTGTAATAAAGGCATAATCCAATACTTCCTTTCCTAATCAATTGTTTTCTGTGTATAACCTTATCAATTATATCATAAGGCATAAAAAAATGGTACTAAAACTGGTACAAGACTTGATAATATAACACCACTCAAAAATGAAATGATGGCTACATCAGGTGAAGTTACCCTTGAAATTAGTGGTAAACAAGTATCCATAGCAGTTGCACCAGCTGGTGGTATAGATGATTCATGGCTGAAATTTGTCGCCATAATTGGTATGAAAATAAAGGCAAGAACCTCCCTAAAAACATTTGTTAAAAAGGCGATTGCGCCAACTTCTGCACTGGCTAAATCTTTTAATAGTATAGCGGAGATACTATACCAGCCATAACCAGCGGTGATAGCAAGAGATGTATTTGTGCTAATGCTGTAGAGATAAGACATGGCAAATCCACCTGCAATGCTTCCTAAGATAACAGATGTAACGATTGTGATGACCATTTTACTCTTAGATTTAAGGTCAGATAGCGCTTCTTTGTTTGAACCAATATCAATACCTACGGAGAAAAGTAAAAATCCTAACATAAGTGTTGATATAGAATCAATATCTGCCACGATGGCATCTGGTACAACAAACATACCTGCAAGTATACCAGCAAAAACAGATGCAAAAACAATAATAGTCGCCCACATTATGCGTCACCTCGCTTAACTAGTTTTATTAAAATAAGCCCAATAATGGCAGAAAAAAGTACTGAAAATAGGGCGTACAAAAATGACTGAACCCCGATAGATGATAAGTTACTCATAATTTTAGGATTTGCACCAATAGAAATCCCCATGGACCCTAATAAAAGAACAAGTCCTAGTAGCTGTAAGTTACTATTAAACTTCTTTGCGCGTTCACTGAGCTTAAAAAATAAGCCAATAGCAATTCCTGAACATAAAAATAAGATAATTTTCCACATAAGAAGCCCCCCCTTCATTGATTTAATCAGCTTTACTCTCCATAGTATAGCATAAATGCCTATAAATTATGGTATAATTAATCTGAAAATTAAGGAATTGAGGTGGCTATATGACAATTCAAGAAGTCTATAAAAAAGCAAAAGAAACAATAGGACCACACTGCAATGTATGTCCAGAATGTAATGGTCTTGCCTGCAAAGGTAAAATTCCAGGTCCTGGCGGCAAAGGAACGGGTATTGGATTTATTAGAAATTATAAAGATTTAAAAAAGATTAGTCTTAATATGGATACGATTTATGAGTCAAGTGATTGTGATACGTCTGTAGAATTATTTGGTAAGAAATTTGATTTGCCTGTATTTGCAGGTCCAGTGGGTGCTGTTCAAATGCACTATAGCGACTTGTACAGTGATTTAACTTATAATGCGTGCGTCTTAAAAGGATGCAAAGAATCTGGTAATCTAGCTTTTACAGGTGATGGAGTTCAAGATCAGGTATTTGAAGGAGCAATTGACGCTATAAAGGGGATTGGTGGCTATGGAATACCAACGATTAAACCTTGGAAAAAAGAAGAAGTTATGAAAAAAATAGAAATGGCTGAAAATGCAGGTGCTATAGCTGTTGCAATGGATATTGATACAGCAGGACTGGCTATTTTGGCTGCTCAAGGTAAGCCAGTTTCGCCAATTAGTGTAGAAACTTTAAGTGAGTTAACGGCAAGTACAAATCTTCCGCTTATTCTTAAAGGAATTATGACGGTAGAAGGTGCTAAAAAGGCTCTAAAATCAGGAGCGCGTGGTATTGTTGTCTCTAATCATGGCGGACGTGTCTTGGATGAAACGCCGTCAACTATATCGAAATTGGGTGAGATTGTTAGAGCGGTTGGTGACCAGATGACCATACTTGTAGATGGTGGTTTCAGAACGGGTCTGGATGTTTTTAAAGCGCTTGCCCTTGGTGCAGATGGCGTTTTAATTGCAAGACCTTATGTGACAGCTGTTTACGGTGGTGACATTGAAGGCGTAGGACTTTACACACAAAAACTTAGACAAGAACTAGCAGACGCAATGCTTATGACTGGGTGTCAAACAATAAAAGATATCACGATGAATAAGGTGTCGATAGAAGGGTAAAAATAGAGTATTAAATAATTGATAATGGAGGGATACTATGCTATTTGGAAAAGACAACACACTTATGAACGATGGAATTATTTCTGAATATCAAAATTTTGTAGAAAAAAACCATCTTAAGACATTAGATGTTATGGGCAAAGAGTGGCAGTATCTATTATCGGGTCAAGGGAATTACACCTTGGTATTTTTACCTGGTATGATTGGCAAAAAGGGCATTTTCTATAAATACTTAGAGGTATTATCAGAGCACTTTTATAAAGTAATTGCATTAGATTATCCGGTTGTAGAGTCTCTTGAAGAGCTTGTGGAAGGTGTTCACAAGGTGATTCAGTATGAAACTGTGGACAAGGTAGTTTTATTTGGTCAGGATTTTGGTGGTATTATTGGTCAACTACTGGTTGAAAAATATCCTGATGAAGTAGATGCGCTGGTTCTGATGAACAGTAGTACCAAATCGCCAGATGTTCCAAAGAAATGTGTTAAGGCAAATGTATCCACTTTAAGACGCTTTCTTAAAATGACAGAGGGCTGGGGCTATAAGGGCTTTAAGAAAAATCTTGTTAAGCGCATTGGGCAAGGAATTATGAATTCAGGGGTTAAAAATCCTGAAGGTTGGGCGGCTTTTTATCAACAAATGGTTGAAGACACAAGTCGTGGTGAAATGGTGTCCAGTCATTACTGTGCCATGAGTTTTTGGAAGGATCATCATTTTAGAGAAGAGTCGTTTGAAAGCTTTAAGGGCAATGTCCTTATTATTGAGTCAGAAGTGGATAAGTTTGATAAACTTGAAGAAATTAAAGCGCTTAAAACGCTTTATAAGAAGCACAGTGTTTTAGAAATCAAAGGCAGTCGAAACATGGCGCTTGAACGTAGTAGACATGAAATAATTGGTAAATTGGTACCTTATATCAATGGTTTAGAGCTTCACAGTAGTGAAAAGTGATAGAAAGTGAACAAGGCGTTCACAGAGAATTCACAGGTATTGGGTACAATGAAATCACAGAAAAATAATAACGAGGTGAAAGTATGTTAAACTTATTTACAAAACTTAATCCTGTCGCTAATGGGATTATCGGTATTATCGTAGCAATATTTGTTTTGACAGTAGTTGTATCGTTAATTCTTAAAAAGAAATATAGTACTTTAGAAGAGGATATTAACGACAACCAATGTAGAGCAAAAGAAGTATTTGCCAGTGAACTTTTTAATAGCATGGTAACGGATTTCAAAAAGGCTGTCAGCCATGATGTAAAAGAAATTAATACACAAGCAATTATTGAAAAAAATATGCACAAGTATTTAAAAGGTGCATTATTAGGGGAAAGATTCTTAACAAAATCCATTTCATTAATGATTGTACTAGGTCTTCTTGGTACATTCTATGGATTGACATTATCAATCGGTGAACTTGTTGCCTTGTTAGGTAATGCGAGCGAAGCTGTTGTAAGTGATGTTTCAAGTATCACAGATGGACTTATTAGTTCTGTTCAAGGGATGTCTGTTGCCTTTATTACATCATTATTTGGTATTGCCTCATCAATTCTAGTAACGATTTTAAACATTGCTTTTTCTGTAAAAGAGCACAGAGAATCTGTTATGGTTTTTTCAGAAGAATACCTAGACAATATTCAAGCAGGAGGCATGGTTGAAATTGAAGGTCCAGACGGCGTAAGAATTAGACAAGCAGGTCCTACAGCAACAGTAGCAAATGCAGACAATATTATTAAAGACTTAACAGATGTAAGTGAAAAGATTATTAAAGAAATGAACAAGGCGTCTTATGAAATGGCTGGCGCTGTGAATGGATTAAATAAAACAATTCATCAGTTTGACTCAAGCTTAAAACTATTCTCAGATGGGTCTAGAGATTTAACGGAATTTAACCATGAGTTAAGAACAAATATCCAACGTATGAATGTTACTTTTGATGATTTCTCTAAAGAAATGTCAAAAAATACAGAGTCAATAGCGGATAGTTCAAACTCAGTATTCAAGTTATCTGTAGCGGTAGAGAAATTAAGCGATAAAGTAAAATAGAGTAGACGCAGTCATCTATTTTTATTAAGGAGGCCAACGATGAAGGGTAGAAGAAAAAGTAGTTTTTCAACAATTGATGAAGGTGAAAACTTCTGGCCTGCTTTTACGGATATGATCTCTACGATTGCACTGATCTTGTTTTTCCTGATGCTTATATCGTATATAAACAATATTATTACGGGTAAGAATTTAGAATATGCAAGAAAACAGCTTCAGGATACAGAATTAAGCCTTGAAGAGAGTAGAGCAGAAATTAGTAAGGCAGAAAAGAACTTAAGACTTTTAAAAGATGAGTTAGATGAAACAATGGCAGAAGTAGAAGCAGGGAAACTTGCTTTGAAACTTTCAGAAGATGAAATTGATGAGCAAAAAGAAATTATTGCTGAAAGTAATAAAGAACTTGGTAATCTTAGATCAAAACTACAAGGAATCGCGGTCTTAAGGTTAGACGTATTACAAAAGGTAAAAGGGTCAATAGAAGATTCACTAGGCCAAACCAGCTCAAGTGGAGATGCGCTTGTGTCTATTGCTGATAATGGTAATATTGTTATCAATGAAGGACTTGTATTCGATTTAGACTCTTACCAAGTGAAGCCAGAAGGTAGAGAGTTATTAGCAAAACTTGCAGATGCATTTGAAGTTGTTTTAGATGATAAAGCGGTCAGAGATAGTATTGATGCTATTAGTATTCAGGGTCATACGGATGAACGTGGTACTGGAGAATATAATAGAGATTTATCGTCTAAACGTGCGGCGTCTGTAGTAAACTATATGCTCCAAGCCAATGGACAACTTGAGAATAAGTATGGGCGTTACTTTGCAGCATCTGGTTATTCAGAATTTAGACCAATTGATGTTGGAACAACAGAGGCAGCTTATTCAAAGAATAGACGTATAGAAATTTCTATTATTCTTAAAGACTCACATGTACAAAATGTTATTGATGAGTATTTAGCGGATACAGTTAAATTGTTTGAAGTTGAGACTGTGGAAGAGGAAACAGAAGAAACTACAAACGAATAGGCTTTGTAAAGATAATTTATAAAAGTGACCCCTGAAAAACAAAAATGTTTTTTAGGGGTTTTTCTATTTGGAGAATAATTAGAAACATCAGACCATATTGTTTCTGATTTTAATAGCATATGCCGATAATCTTTCTTGTGAAAGTAAAGTGTAACTGATAAAATTAGGTTGAAGGTTTAGAAAATTTAGAAAGAAATAATACATATAAAAAACAAAGAAATGGGGGAATTGAAATGACGTATTCATCAGGTATTGCATCGGCGTTTAATAAGACGAAGAATAGAAGTAGTCATCTTTCACCACAATCAGGTATGTGTTCGCTTTGTACAGAGGATTGTGTAGGGACGTGTGAAATAGGGTTAGCGGCAACACTTGGCGCTAAAACTGTTTATCCAACAACAACAGGCACCAATCAAGTTGGATCGGAGAAGGACTATGGCATTGATTATGGACATTTTAATATTAACGGTCGTGTATTTGGTGCTATAGGCACTGAAGAGACATATGAAGAAGCAACGATTTTCAATGTAAAATTGGCGCGTACATTTGGTAAAGATCATTTGGTTAAAAGTACAATGCCTGTATTCTTACCAGCTCTTATTAAACTGAATTGGGCAGACTATTTTGCTGGCGCTGCTATGGCAGGTATCTGTTGTGTCATTGGAGAAGATGCCCGAACAAAAGATCCGAATCTTCTAATGGAAAATGGTCGCGTAAAAGAGTTTCCTGGTCTGGAAGAAATGCAAAACGCCTTCAAAAAACATTATAGGGGCTATGGTCAAATTGCACTACAATGCAATGTTGAAGATGATATGATTGGTGTACCAGAAGTAGCCATTCAACAACATGGTGTTGAAGCAATCGAATTTAAATTTGGACAATCTGCTAAAGGAACTCAACCGGCTAATCGATTGAACACTATAGAAGAAGCTTATGCAAAAAAAGCACAAGGTTACATGGTACATCCAGATCCAAGTGATCCAGCAGTGATAAAAGCATATGAAGAGGGCGTTTGTCCTAATTTTTATAAGTATAGTAGATTACCACTTTGGGATGAGTTTTATTTAAAAGACCGTATAGATGGCTTAAAAAAACTTGGCCTTAAGAATGTATACTTCAAAATGGCTTGTTATGATAGTGCAGATGTTGAACGTGTCTTAAGAATGGCTAGTACTATTGGCGTTGATATGGTCACCTTTGATGGTGCTGGTGGTGGTAGTGGATACAGTCCGTGTAAAATGATGAACGAATGGGGACAACCAACCCTTATTCTAGAGAATACAGTCTGTAATATTGTTGAAAGAATGAAAAAGGAAAGTTTATGGATTCCAGCTATTACGATAACTGGGGGAATTGTTTCTGAAGATCAAGTATTCAAGGCCCTTGCCTATGGTCAGAATGATATAACGACTATTGGTATATGTCGTGGTGCTATGGCGGCAGCAATGACTGGTAAAAAAGTTGGTCAATTAATTGCTGAAGGGAATGTACCTAAACATCTTCAAGAATACGGTGAAACAGTTGAAGAAATTTATGGTGATTTAGCAGAGCTAAGAAGTTTTTATGGTAAGGATGCAAATAACTTTCCAACAGGTGCTATTGGCGTATTCTCTTATCTCAACAAAATTGCCTTTGGCGTAAGACATTTTGCAGCACTTAATAGGAAGTTTGATGTGGATTGCTTTGATAGAAATGATTTGTTGCCCTTGACAAGAGAGGCAAAAGATTTGCTTGAAGGTAAGTGGATGGAATAGTATAAAATTGATAAAGGCAGTTGAATTTTGAAGTTCAATTGCCTTTTTTTAATGCTTATAATCATAATTTGAACGAACACATGCAGTACTTGCATCGCTGCATAGGGCAAATTCAATTGTTATTAGTTAAAAGCTCTGTTTAAGTTGACTATCTATGTTGATCGAAAAGTATAACGTTTCCATCGGGATCTTCAATCATAAAACTAGCGGGACCACTTTCTGAATTGTCAGTTTCTGCAAGTAATTGAATGCCTTTCTTTTTAAAATCTTTTTCTAATGCTCTAACATCCGTAAATGGATCTACTGCTTGCGCGTTATTATTCCAGCCAGGATTGAAAGTCATAATGTTCTTTTCAAACATGCCTTCAAATAGGCCAATGACAGCAGTTGTATTTTTCATAATCAACCACTTTTCTTCAATTTCTCCATGAAATACTGCAAAGCCAAGTTTTTCGTAAAATTCTTTTGACGCTTTAATATCTTTAACGTTTAGACTCACTGAAAATGCACCAATACTCATAAAAATCCCCCTTTTTATTTATTTTTGATATTTACCCATTTATACAAAATGAAAACGATTTTTTGTATAAATAAATTGACCATCACTATGACAGAAACGATTAATAGAGCAGGTGCCTATCTCCCAAATGAGGCAAATGTTATGATTTAAACGTTACTATAAAATTCTAATAGGCGGGGTTAGAAATCCCACAAATCCGTGCTTAAATATTTTGTTCCAGAGTCAGGAAGTAAGATGACGATATTTTTGCCTGCATGTTCCTTTTCTAAGAGCTTAAGTGCAGCAGCAACGTTTGCACCGCTTGAAAAACCTGCAAACAAACATTCTTTTAATGCAAGTAATCGAGAACCATTTATAGCTTCTTCATCTGTAACCGTTAAATAACCATCAACGATATCACCATATTGGTTAATAAAGTTTAGTTGATAGTTGTAGCCACCACCTTGAATTCGGTGTTTACTATTGCCTTCTTCATCCTTGCTGTAAAAAGGAGCGTTTTCTGGTTCTATTCCAAAACATAGTATATTGGGATACTTAGTTTTTAGAGCGCGACTGACACCAATAAAACTACCACCGGTTCCCATGAAATCCACAAAAATATCAATAGGCGTATTTTTTAATTGTTCAATGATTTCAGGTCCGATACCAACTTCACCAGCGCGCATAGTACTCTGATTATTAAATTGGTCTGCTCTAAAAGCACCGAGTTCTTTTGTGAGTTCTTGGGCTCTTATTTCTACAAGTTCAAGGTCTTTGCCAGAAACTTGGCCGGGAATAGAGTCTGCTTGTTGATCAACTAATACAACTTTAGCACCAAATGCTTTCATCATTTTGGCGCGTTCAATAGAATTTCCTTTAGACATTACTGCAATGAATGGATAGCCCTTTTGCTTACAAACGATAGCAAGACCGGTTCCCATATTTCCGCTGGTTAACTCAACTACGGTTTGGCCCTTACTAAGTAATCCTTTTTCTTCGGCATCTTGGATCATTTGAAGTGCTACACGGTCTTTTTTGCTCAAGCCTGGTGATACATATTCTAGCTTTGCAAAAATGCGACCACTTAAATTTTTTGTTAAATTGTTCAACTCAATAAGTGGTGTCTGGCCAATTGTTTCTAAAATAGATTGCATAATCATTTTATTGCCTCCTTGTCTACTATATAACACATAATTTGTTTTTTATAGTATACATGTGTTGTATATATTAGACAAGTTTTTGAGCTGAAAAAATAAAGTTTATCATAAAATTAATGTTAAATCGCCACTTAAAGTCATTGTTATTGTATTAAATACCTTTACAAACTCCATAAAAAAGCATATAATTTTGTACAATATATAAGACGAATTGGAGTGCTAATGGATAATTTAGATAAGGCAATAGGTCAAAACATCAAACGCATTAGATCAGAACACAACTTAAGTATGGACCAAGTAGCTGAACTTACAGGCGTGAGTAAAAGCATGATTGCTCGTATCGAAAGTGGAGCATCAACACCAACTGTAACCACCCTATGGAAAATATGCAATGGACTCAAAGTATCATTTTCTACTATGTTGGATGATCCAACGGAGTTAGATGTTGTTTTAAATAAGGAAGAGTTGAAATCGCCAACTTTGAATGATTCTCATGATCTCTATGCACTGATACCTTTTGATGTGAATAGAAAATTTGAATTATTTGAAATGGTTGTGCATGGTCAGTCAAAACAAATTACAGGACAACATGTTGGCGTTATTGAAGAAGTTATTTATGTTTTGGATGGTACACTCAAGCTATGTATTGGAGGTAGGGAGCGTCAACTTACCAAGGGGGATGTGTATCGTTTCAAACCAGATAAAGATCATACCTATAAAAATGATGAAGCTGAATCGACAAGATTTATGGTAACCATCGTTTATAGTTGATAAAAGTTTTAAAATGGAGGGGAAACAAATGAGCAGAGAAGAAGCAATTAAATTATTGAAGGAACATGTTAAAACTGAAGAGTTATATCGTCACTCTATGGCGGTTGAAGCAGGAATGCGTGCTTATGCCAAACATTTTGGTGAAGACGAAGAGGAATGGGCAGTCTTAGGTATTCTTCATGATATTGATTTTGAAAAGTACCCAGAAGAGCATCCAGCTAAGGCACCAGAACTATTGTCAGCCGCAGGGTTTGACCAAGATTTTATTGATGCCGTCCTTTCTCATGGTTTAAAAGCAGAAGCCATGCGCATTGATAATAAACGAAAGGCTTTATCAGCTGTAGACCAAATGTCGAGTTTTTTAATTGCATGTGCATTAATGCGACCGACAAGATTTGATGGCCTTAAGGCAAAATCCGTGAAAAAGAAAATGAAGGCGGGTTCTTTTGCCAAAGCGGTAGATAGAGAGGATTTAGAAGCGACAAGAGAGGCTCTTGGCATTGAATTTTCGGATCATGTGGATATTCTTGTTAATGGTTTAGTCGAACATGAAGAGAGACTAAAAGCTGAAGGTTTTAGTTTGTTGGGTCAATAATAGATGCCAGAAGACAGACAAAATAAAGTGAGTTGTAGTAATTATCGATGTGAGATTGAAGTGACTTTAGAAGTGATTAGTGGCAAGTGGAAAGCACTTATCTTATGGCATCTTGGTCAAGAAGCAGTTATACGTTTTAATGAATTTAGAAGACGTATTCCAGGCATTTCACAAAAAATGTTAACGCAACAACTCAGAAATTTAGAGGAAGCAGGACTTGTAAGCCGAAAGATCTATCAACAAGTACCGCCAATGGTTGAATATTCATTGACGGATATGGGCAAAGAATTGATACCAATTTTGGATGCAATGGATGGTTTCGGCAAGAAGTTTGTCGATGAATTTAAAAATAAATAAAAAAATTTAATATTAATTTAGCAAGTTTAAACCACAGTTCTTTCTAGTGAAAGTCTGTGGTTTTCTTTATTTTAACTTGGTTACCTTTTGGTAACTGAGTTACTATTTTGTGCCTACGAAACCGAAAAGTGCGTACTTTTTTAGAAAGTAGACTTGTCATATACTGAATTTGCTCCCAGGGAAAAGAAAATGAAAATGATGGATGAAAGAAAAATCGGAGGAAAAAAAGATGGCAAGATTTACAATACCTAGAGATGTCTATTTTGGACAAGGTACAATTGAAGAATTAAAAACTATTGACGGAAACAAAGCAGCAATCGTTATTGGCGGTAGTTCAGTTAAGAAAAATGGTGCCTTAGATAAAGTTGAAACAAACTTAAAAGCAGCAGGCATTGAAACATTATTAATAGAAGGGGTTGAAGCAGATCCTTCAGTAGACACCGTAATGGCTGGTGTTGCAAAGATGAATGAA
>Ga0193962_1001144_pt1 | contig 12405 bp, 13 predicted proteins | sample FB_5_MG_FD_140335 | JGI IMG/M metagenome (GOLD analysis project Ga0193962, IMG submission 140335) | Microbial mat bacterial communities from the Broadkill River, Lewes, Delaware, United States - FB_5_MG | ecosystem: Environmental > Aquatic > Freshwater > River > Microbial mats | place: USA...
ACTCTGCTTACCACTTTTAGGGTTTTTAGAGACTGCTTCAGCACCTTTACCTGCCGCATAGCCCTGTCCAATACCAGGTCCTATACCAGCGATCATTGCTAAACCAGCACCTATAGCCGAGCATGCAAGTATTAACGCTCTCGTAGAGATTTGCTCCATAAAATCACCTCTCTATAAACTACTAATCCATTGCCATCGACACAAATACCATTGTGAGCATTGCAAAAATAAATGATTGTAATAGTCCAGCAAACAAATCAAAATAGACATGTAAAACTGCTGGAATACCCACTTGGAAAAACGGCACTGAAATGTTTAATAACATCTCCGTAAAGCCTCCAAGCGCGCCGTAAAGTAGATTCATAATAATAAGTCCACCTACAATATTTCCGAAGAGACGGAAACTCAGCGAAATCGGATTTGCCAACTCACCCATAATATTTAGTGGCAACAATAATGGAATGGGATCTAAAAATCCTTTCAAATAGCTACCTATTCCTTTAGATTTTGCCCCAAAGAAATGCGTCATAAAAAATGTCATCATTGCTAACGCCATCGTTGTATTCACATCTGCTGTTGGTGGTCTAAGACCAACAAGTCCAGCTAGATTTGCAAATGCAACAAAGAACAGTAGCATGCCAACATATGGTGTAAAATTAACGTTTTTCTCACCCATCGTTTGAATCGTTAATCCTCGAACACCACTGACAATAGCTTCAGTAACAACCTGCGGTCCCTTAGGTACTTTTTCCATCTTTCGCGTCGCCATGATTGTAACAATCATGATTATCGCCATGATAAACCAAGTAACGGTGACAGTTTCAGAAACCATTACCTCTGTACCAGGAATCGTAAATACTACCCGTGGTCCAAAACCTTCGCTACCCACTATTCCTCCTCCTTTCTCCTAATTATATTTTTAAAATACTCTTTATCATTAAACAAATTCGTAAAATAGATTACAAATTTTATTAATAACAGTCCTATGATGGTGCCAAATATATCTATGTATGGTGCTTTAATAGAAACAAAGATAACAATTGCATTGATAATAAACCGAATGAAATAATGCCGCGTTGCATAGCCATGTGCCTTTTTAGCTGGCATCAAAACAGATTGATTTACAGTTCTTGCAAGCTCAAAAAAATTGACCATGGAGATAGCGACCCCAAAGGTCAACCCAACTGCAAAAGGTATATAGTTCTTAACCATTAACGTCGATGCACCTAGCATAAAAAAATAGAAGATTAAAACGTATTTGTATGTTGTCTTTAACAACGCCTTAGTTGTCTCCATATCATCACTTCCTTCTTCTATCTTTGCTTTTTGCTATAGCTATTTTATATAGATTCATAAATGAAGTGCCTACGCCAAATAGAATACCTATTAATAAAAAAATGCCTTTCGTACCAAATCGTTGATCTAACCAGTTACCACCATAAACGCCCATAAATATTGGTAACGCCATTGAAATACCTATCTGAGAGACGAAAACGAGATTTTGATACATGCCCAAATCTTTTTTGCCCATTTCAGCCTCCTGTTTTCACTATTCTGAAAATTCAAACTTTTCCACGTGAATTATCTTATAATTTTTGTGCCCTATAACTTATTTGTAGAAGAAACTTTTACCCAATAAAAACACAAATCAATAATATTCTTCACACATTTTTCTTTAAATTTGCCTTACTCCCCGCAAACTACTATATTAGGATATCATATTTTATGGTTTTTGTGGATAGTATACGTTAAGTTTTTATAAGGAAATTGTGAGAAAATAGGGGTTTTATAGGGGTTGACCTTCAATTTCTTTATAACATTTCTACAAAAATCACAAAAAATGCTTTGTTAAATTAATCACTATTAATTACGTTTTTTAAGCCATTTTGTATCATTTCCGTAATATTTTCAAGTAAAAGCTTCATATAACAAGGCTTCTATCACTATTTTTTTAACAACTCCTTCAAATCGAAAGCGTAAACGTGTTTATCCCTATTTTATGTAAAAGATTAATAAACTTTGTACGAATACCTGTACATTGGCATACATTTTTTAATAAATCTAGTGTTTTAGGGGTTTCAGCTCTATTCTGGCTCTTGTTGAAACTTATAAAAAACATTTTAAATCACAAAAAAACAGGTGCTTATGCACCTGTTTTCAATCTGTCAATACCTAAAATGTGCTTTTTATCGCCTTAACTATTTGCTCAGAAGCGCTACCATCACCATAAGGATTAATAGCTTCCGACATAGCTTCATAAGCCTCAGAACTTGAAATAAGTTCCTGAGCACTATCAATAATAGCTTGTCTCTCTACACCAGCCATTATAACGGTTCCCGCCTCTACTGCTTCAGGACGCTCCGTTTCTTTTCTCAAAACTATAACTGGCTTACCAAGAGACGGTCCCTCCTCTTGAATTCCACCCGAATCTGTCAAAATCATATAGCAACGTTTCATTAAGTTTGCTGAAGGCTTGTACTCAAGCGGTTCAATTAAATGTATTCGATCATGCCCTTCTAAGTGCCTATAAGCTATCTCTCGTACTTTTGGATTTAAATGCATTGGAAAAACAACTTCTAACTCTTTATTTTCCTCAACTAAATGCCGTACTGCACCAAAAATATTTTCCATTGGTTGACCTAAGTTTTCTCGGCGATGGGAAGTCATAAAAATTACCTTTTTCTTATCATAATCAATATCATTTAAAATAGCTTCTTCAAATTCATAAGTGTCTTCAACAACCTCATGAAGCGCATCAATAACGGTATTTCCTGTTATATAAATTGTTTCATCCTTAATATGTTCTGAAATTAAATTATTATAATTTCCACGTGTTGGCGCAAAATGTAAATCCGCAATACGACCAACCAAAGACCGATTCATCTCCTCAGGAAAAGGAGATAATTTGTCGAAACTTCTAAGTCCAGCCTCTACATGTCCCACTTTTATACCATTGTAAAAAGCTGCAAGAGATGCCGAGAAAGTTGTTGAAGTATCGCCATGAACTAGAACTAAATCCGGTCGGTCTGCCTGCATGACGTTCTCCAAGCCAAGCAAGACTCTCGATGTAATTTCACTTAAGGACTGACCCGACTTCATTATATCTAAATCATGATCAGGAACAATGTCATATAATTCAAGCACCTGATCAAGCATTTCTCTATGCTGAGCCGTCACGCACACAATTGACTGAATACCTTCCGCTCTTTCTAAAGCCTTGACTACAGGGGCCATTTTTATGGCTTCAGGCCGGGTTCCAAAAATCGACATTACTTTAATCATTACACCACTCTCCTATTTTTCGTTAAATCATTCACATTTTATTAGTTTTATTAAAAGTCACACCGTCACTTTCAGGTGAACCTTTCCATATAAAAATACGCACTTTTGCAAGTGCGTATCTATTTGACATTTTATTTCCGCGTTCTAACAAGTCGTTCTCCTGAAGCCGTTGTTTGGCTAATAGGTATCATTATCAAAACAATCCCAATTGCTAAAGAAACCAATGCATTTATCAGACTACCTGCCGCGATAAATGCTGCACCAACACCAAGCAGCACACTAATAGAATATAAACGCATAACTGCACCTTTTTGGTCAAAACCAATCGTCAATAAACGATGATGTAAATGACCCTTATCCGCTTCCATAATAGGTCGCTTCATAACCAATCGTCTAACGATTGCAAATGTCGTATCAAAAATTGGAACACCCAAAGCCAATACAGGAACGGCAATGGTAAGAGCCGTTGCACTTTTAAGGGTTCCTGTAACCGATATGGTGGATAGAATGAAACCTAATAATAAAGCACCACCATCACCCATAAAAATTTGCGCTGGATTAAAGTTATAAGGTAAAAACCCAATACAAGCACCCGCAACAATGGCTGTCAACACTGCTGTATCGGTCCAACCATTTAATAAGGCAACATAAACAAGTACCGATGCCGAAATAGCTGAAATACCAGCTGCAAGTCCATCAAGACCATCAATTAAATTAACCGTATTGGTGATTCCAACAATCCAGAACAAAGTTACTGGATAAGATAGCCATCCTAAATGCATATAACCGCCTTCAACAAAAGGATTACCAAATCCTAAGATACGAATATCAACGGACATAATTACACATGCCGCAACTATTTGCAAAAGCATTTTCACTTTAGCACTTAAAGGGTGTACATCATCAATAACACCAGTAAAGAAAATAATTGATGAAGCGCCCATAATACCATACATTTGTTGACTTGGCATTTTAGAAAACAATACAAATGCAATCATAAACGCCATATAAATCGCCAGTCCGCCTAATCGTGGAATCGGCTTAGAATGTACACGTCGTTCGTCTTTAGGAACGTCAATCGCCCCAATTTTGTGTGCCATTTCTTTAGCAAACGGCGTAAATCCATAACTTAATACAACCGCTATAATAAAAGGTAATATAATAACATCCACTTGTTACACCTCTATCTTCCTTTAAAGAACTCTCTTGCAAATTTGATACCCCTTAGTATTTTACATGTAAAGCTACTATTTTTCAATCATTTACACAAGTTTGTTATTTATACTTAACATATTTTTCTAATAGCCACTAGTTCCTTCAAGGGATTCATCATAATAAATCCAATCACACACACCAACTTCTCTAAAATTCATCTTGTCATCTCGAATAACAATACGCTCAATTCCTGCATTAATAATCATACGTTTGCACATAGCACAAGACGTAGCATTCTCAACATATTTGCCCGTTTTTTTATCTTTTCCAACTAGATAGAGTGTACCATCTATCATATCTTTTCTCGCCGCCGATATAATAGCATTCGCTTCTGCATGAACCGACCGACACATTTCATATCGCTCACCACGAGGAATCTTTAATTGCTCACGCATACAATAGCCTAAATCGATACAATTCTTACGTCCTCTAGGCGCACCTGTATAACCAGTTGAAATAATCTCATCATTTTTTACAATAATTGCACCATAATTTCTTCTAAGACAAGTTCCACGTTCCAAAACCGTTTCAGCTATATCTAAATAGTAATTTCCCTTGTCAATACGTTCCATATAAAGCTCCTCCAATACCATTTATTCTATGTATGTTCATAAAAATTCTATCATATTATACTAGATTTAAAAACCCTTCTTATTGGAATAGCATTCACGCTTTAATTCAATTATAATAGAAAAAAAGGAGTGATCACAATGACCCCACTAAAAATCAGACAAGCAGATATTAATGATTTAGAATTCATTACCACAATAGAATCAACATGTTTTCCAGCAGCTGAAGCCGCTGAGCGCGATTCAATTCTAGCGAGACTAACGGTTTATCCAAAAGGATTTTTTATTGCAGAGATCGATAAACATATAATTGGTTTTATTAATGGTGCCTGTACGAATGGACCAACTATTGAGGATAAATATTTTGAATCCATGGACAACCACCTAGATAGCGGCAAGCATTTGATGGTCTTTGGATTAGATGTACACCCTGGTCACCAACACAAAGGCTATGCAAGACAACTCATGAACCATTTCATCGATTTTGCAAGAGCGGAAGAAAAAGCAGCAATCCTTTTAACTTGCAAAGAGCACTTAGTCCATTATTATGAAAGCTTTGGCTACCTTAATGAAGGACAATCTGCATCAAGCCACGGTGGTGCTATTTGGTATGATATGAAATTGTCGCTTTGAGAATAAATATAAAAAATCCCATACATGCAAAGCATGTATGGGATTCAATTTTAAAAACTTATTTCGTGCCATATAATCTATCGCCTGCATCCCCAAGACCTGGTACGATGTATGCGTGATCATTTAACTTTTCATCGATAGAAGCAATATAAATATCAACATCTGGGTGCGCTTCTTGAACGGCTTTAACGCCTTCAGGACAACCAATTAAGCAAGCAAGTTTAATTTGCTTTACACCTTTTCTCTTAATTAAGTCAATCGTCATAATAGCACTACCGCCAGTTGCTAACATTGGGTCTACAACAATTAATTCTCTTTCCGTTACATCTGTTGGTAGTTTACAATAGTATTCTACTGGCTCTAATGTTTCAGGATCTCTATAAAGTCCAACATGGCCAACCTTTGCTGCTGGCAATAAACTTAAGAAGCCATCAACCATACCTAGGCCCGCTCTTAAAATTGGAACGATTCCTAGTTTTCTACCTGCGATTACTTTCGTCATCGTCTTACAAACTGGTGTTTCAATCTCAACTTCTTCAAGTGGTAAATCTCTCGTTACTTCGTAACCCATTAACATAGAAATTTCTTTTGCTACTTCTCTAAATTCTTTCGCTCCAGTGTTCTTATCTCTTAAAATAGATAATTTATGCTGGATTAATGGATGACTCATTTCATGTACTTTACTCATTAGATCCTCCTATTTATAATGTTTTTTTTCGATGGCAATAATCTTATCCACACGATTTGCGTGTCTTCCACCTTCAAATTCCGTATTTAACCAAGTGTCTACAATTTTTAGCGCTAAACCTTTTCCAACAACACGATCTCCAAGAGCCAAAATATTCGCATTATTGTGTGCTTTAGACATTTCCGCTGTAAAACAATCACTTACAACAGCCGCGCGAATACCTTTTACTTTATTGGCTGCCATTGAAATACCTAATCCTGTTCCACATATTAAAATACCTAAATCTACCTCTTTTGCTACCACAGCATTAGCAACTTTCTCACCGTATACTGGATAATCTACTGACTCTGTTGAATGTGTTCCATAATCAACAAATTCAATATTTTTTGACGCTAAATGTTCCTTAATTGTTTCTTTTAATCCGTAACCACCATGGTCACATCCTAATCCAATTTTCATTGCACACCTCCGATATACTCAAAACATCAACATTATAACAAGAATACACAACAACTGCAATGGTTTTTCATGTTAAACTTCAATAACCTGATTACCAGCAGCTTTCCTCATTCTGTTCATCACAGCACTACCAAGCCCTTCTTCCTTATAAGCTTCTGCTAAAATAATATCCACACCATGCTCATCAAACTCGCGCAACGTCCCAAATAGTTTCTTTGCAACAGCCTCTAATTGCTCTTTTGACCCAAGAGATAAAACAACACCACAATTATAATCTTCTTTATGTTCATCACAAGTCATAATACCCACACGCTTACCACCTGTAACAAAACGCTGACACATATTTTGTATCATTTCAACCATCGCCACTTCACCACCTTGAATTACAAGCACTTCAGCTTCTGGCGCATAATGAGTGTATTTCATTCCAGGTGATTTAGGCACCAGTTTATCTGGATGATTTGCCTTAATAGCCGGATCTACCTTAACCACCCCAACAACAGCTTCAAGCGCTTCCCTAGTCACTCCACCGGGGCGTAAAATCATAGCAACATCTCCTGTTGCATCTACAACCGTTGATTCTAATCCGACATCTGTCTGATCTCCAACAACAATATAATCCACACGTCCATTTAAATCTTCAATTACATGAGCACCTGATGTTGGACTTGGTTTTCCTGATAAATTCGCACTCGGTGCAGCTACCGGAACACCTGACAAATCAATTAAATCTCGCGCTACAGGATGACTCGGCATGCGAATAGCTACAGTTGAAAGACCCGCTGTCACGGATTCAGGAACAGCTACACTCTTCTTAAATATAATTGTTAATGGCCCTGGCCAAAAAGCATCCATAAGTTTTTGTGCCACAGGGGAAATTTCTTTTACAAGTTCCTTAACTGATTCTACACAAGTAACATGCACAATTAACGGGTTGTCTGATGGCCGTCCTTTTGCTTTAAATATTTTCTTAATAGCTGATTCATCTAAAGCATTGGCCCCAATACCATAGACCGTCTCTGTCGGAAATGCCACTGTCCGACCTTCCGCTAATGCGTCTGCCGAACTCTTTAATACAGATTTATCATATCTACTGCTGTCTATTTTAATTATTCTCGTCTCCATGACCCACCTCATTTGTAATTTTCTCTCTATCAAACATTATAGCCAAACAAGGGTAAAAAGTAAAAAAAGGTGAGTAGTTTATTAAAAATTCTACTCACCTTCTTATAACCTTACTTATAGCATCTCTATAAATGCAGCCATTCGTGTATTTAATTGACCAATATCTGCCGTAGAATAATCCGTTTCAATACTAATATAAGGAATATTCTTATCTTCATTTACAAACTTCTTAACCGTTTGTGTTTCAATCGCATAAGTATGACATGCCTGAAGAATCACATCTACTACAGCATCAACTTGATAGTCATCAATAGCTTCTCCTAAAATTCTAAAACGCGAGTTATTAGGTGACATACAAGAGCAACCAATCTTTAGATATTTCTCTGCCAAAGCACCATAAACATCGTCATTTGTCTCATCCACTAAATCTTCAATCGCTTTTGCCCCCATGCAATTTTCATAAAAAACAACAGTTGCACCATTCTCTTCTATGGATTTAACAATCTTATCTGTTACACCACCAATTGGACAACCAGTAATCAATACACGCGGCTTACTTGGCAATTGTTCCCCCGCTTGGTAGGACTTTTTAATTTTCTCAGTCAATGCTTCTACTTCTTCTATAGTTTCATTCTTGTCAAATTTAAAAGTACTGCCATATAATACTTTCAAAATATCCATACCTGAAATCGCTGGTGGATCTAATTTCCCAAGTGCATAAAAATCTTTGATTGCAACTCTTTCTTTATTTTTTAGAATGATCATTTCTTTAATCTGCTCTTCTGTAATCTTTACATCAAACTGCTCTTCTAAGATCTCTTTTAGGCGAATAATTTCTTGTCGCCAAAGTTCATAAGACGCCTTCGTTGTTGGATCATTCGGCAATCGCATTACATGAACCGGTTTGTAGTCACCCATCAACTCAAACATTTTTCTCTTCCCATCACATGTGGTTTCACCAATCACCATATCACTAAAATAAAAATAAGGGCACTTGTCTGTTTTTCCAAATCCATAACTCGATTTGATAAGCGGGCATAAATTTCTTGGTAATTCTCTTTCTGCTTCACCAATGGTCTCATCTGACGTCGCGCACAGGGAAACCGTCGCAGCACCCATTGCTAAAGCAATTTCTTGGGGCATAAATGTGCAAAAGGTCCCGATCATAGGCCTATTTTGCTCCTTAAATGCTTTGGCTGTCATAAAACCATTTTTTCGTGCGTCAGAAAAACCCTCAAATATTTCTGGCAAATTCTTTTTCAACTCCATCGTATAGCCTCCTCAAATTCATAAAATACATCATTTTAACTATTACACAGAACCAACCACTCTACCAATTGAAATTCTAAATAATAAAACAAACAGAATTCAAATTACTAATACTATAAAAAAAGCGATATAGCTTCTGCCATATCGCTTCAAACATTCACCTTTATATTCACTTATATCGCGACTAGGAGGCAACCGTTTCTTTGCCTTTTTCTGAAAAAGACCATTTTAATAATGATGGTGTAATCAGTGTCGTTACCAAGACCATCAAAATAACAGCGGCCATGACATGATTATTGATAACCTCCATTTTAAGGCCCAAATTAGCAATAATGATTGCCACCTCTGCCCTTGGAATCATCCCAAAACCGATTTGCAAAGCTTCTCTACCATTAAAACCCGTCAATCGAGCACCTGCACCACAACCTACAATTTTTCCCAAAATCGAAAGAATTATAAAAACTGATCCAAATCCAATTGCCGATGCTGCACTGCCAAGATTTACACTCATTCCAATTGAAACAAAGAAAACTGGCGTAAACATAACAGTCGCTATTTTATTAATCTCATGAGATACCCTATGCCGATGTGTCGTCATCGAAAAAACAACTCCAGAGAAAAAAGCACCTGTAATTGCTGCAACACCTAATTCCTCCGAAACATATGCAAGAATAAAACAAACAACCACTGCATAAGTAACAATTTTATCATCTAAATTCATGTCACAACACGCTTTAAGTGTTTTGGTAACAATCAACCCAACTAAAGCAGTAATAGCAAAGAATAATACAATTTTACCAATAACAAGGCCAACACTACCACCGACACTTGGTTTTACCATACCAATAACAAGGGTCAGCAGTATTATTCCTACAATATCATCTATAATAGCCGCGCCAAGAATTGTTATTCCTTGTCGCGTTCTAAGTCTTTCTAATTCCCTTAAGGTCTGTACCGATATGCTTACCGATGTCGCTGTCGAGATAACGCCCATAAACATACTTGACGTCAAATCGCCTGTTAAAAAGTAAGTACCACCACCAACAAATACTGCTGGAAAAAAAACACCACCAAGAGCAATAAGCGAAGACGATTTTCCTGAATCTTTCAACTCTTGTACATCTGTTTCAAGACCAGCAATAAACATTAAGAAAATCACCCCAATTTCCCCAATATCTTCTATAAAAGCCGTCTTTTCCATCAGACCCATTCCTAGAATTACACCTGCTATAATTTGTCCTAAAACAGCAGGTTGTTTCAATTTTTTGCTAATTATGCCTCCAACATTCGCCGCTAACAATATAACGCCAAAATTTAATACATACTGTAAATGTGATCCCATAACTTTAAGTCCTCCCCGAAATATATTTATAATGTCTTAAATGTTATTAATCACGTATGACTTGGACAAACACCCTAACACCCTCTCTCTCGTATTCAGAATTTTGTACTTATTCAGTATACTCCTCTAATTCTTGTTTTTCAACTTGTATAAATGCTTTTCTATAAATATAATTGAATACCATTATATTGTTAAACGAATCACATTTTCTTGTGTTGATTAAACACCCTTAAACTCTTTGAAATACACGGTTCTGCAAATTAATAAACATGCGTTCATTTGCACTTTTATGAATTGTTTCATTTTTATAATATTTTAAAAAACATATAACGAAACCCATTTTTTTACCGAAACGAACAAGTTTTCTATCTTTAATAACTTTTCCCAATAAAAAACAGCCATTTTAATTAAACGGCTGCTCTCAACATATATATTGCTTACTGATTATCTAAAGCCTTTAAAGCTTCCGCTTGGAAATTCGTAATAAGCGCATCAATCATTTCATCAATATCACCCTCCATAAAAGCATTTAACTTATAAAGGGTAATCGGAATTCTATGATCCGTAATTCTTCCTTGTGGGAAGTTATAAGTTCTTATCTTAGCACTTCTGTCCCCTGTTCCAACTTGACTCTTTCTCTCTTCAGAAATAGCCGCATTACGCTTTTGCTCTTCAATATCAAAAAGTCGTGCCTTAAGAACCTGCATTGCTTTTTCCTTATTTGATAATTGTGATTTACCATCCTGACAGCTCACCACTAAACCTGACGGCATATGTGTAATACGAACAGCTGAATCTGTTGTATTTACGGATTGCCCCCCATTTCCTGATGATCTGAATACGTCAATACGTAAATCATTTTGCTTAATTTCCACTTCAACATCATCAACCTCTGGTAAAACTGCAACTGTTGCAGTTGATGTATGAATACGTCCACCTGATTCTGTTTGTGGAATACGCTGAACCCTATGAACACCACTTTCGTATTTCATCTTAGAGTAAGCCCCTTTACCAGTTATCATCATAGATGCTTCTTTAACACCACCAACACCCGTTTCACTTGTGTTCATCATTTCAACTTTCCAACGCTTTCCTTCTGCATAACGTGTATAAAGTCTTAATAATTCTGCTGCAAAAAGACCCGCTTCATCGCCACCAGCACCCGCTCTTATTTCAACAATAACATTTTTATCATCATTTGGGTTTTTAGGCAGAAGTAATTTTTTTAGCTCAAGTTGAATTTCTTCAACCGATTCCTCTAATTCTAACAACTCCATTTTTGCTAAGTCGCGCATTTCTTCATCCGATTCATCTCGAATAATTTCTTTTGCTTCTTCAATACCATTCAGCGCATCCTTGTACTCTTTGTACTTTTCAACGATAGGTCCTAATTCAGCATGTTCTTTCATCAATTTTTGCCACAATTTTTGATCTGAAATAACTTCAGGATCAGAAATTTTCTCTGACAATTCTTGATACTTCTCTTCTATAAATTCTAACTTGTCAAACATGTTACACCTCTTTTATATAAACATTCATTTTATTATTCTTCAACAGCTTATAGTTTATCAAAGTTTATAACCAATAACAACCCGCTTAAAACCTTGATAGTCTACTATAAAGTCTACATTTCTAAAACCTCTTGTTTCCATTAAGGACTTTACGCGTTCACCTTGATCATGACCAACCTCATAAACAAGAAGCCCTCTAGGGCCTAGATAAAACCAAGCTTGATCTGTTATCTTACGATAAAAATCAAGTCCATCCACACCACCATAGAGAGCAAGTTCTGGCTCACGCTTCACGTCATCATGAAGCATTCG
>Ga0193962_1001145_pt1 | contig 12389 bp, 9 predicted proteins | sample FB_5_MG_FD_140335 | JGI IMG/M metagenome (GOLD analysis project Ga0193962, IMG submission 140335) | Microbial mat bacterial communities from the Broadkill River, Lewes, Delaware, United States - FB_5_MG | ecosystem: Environmental > Aquatic > Freshwater > River > Microbial mats | place: USA...
CGATTAAAATGTGGGTCCATCCTGAGTGTGTGGGCCGCATCAGACCGGCTGACTCCACATACCCAGTCATCGTCGCCGGAGGCAAGACAGGAGTGGCTTAGGCCATGGTGAAGGTTCGAGAAGATCACCCGATACGGGAAGATGGCACTGTTGATCTGGACCTGTGGTTGTTGCGTTTGCAGCAGCAGGTTGAAGTCAGCGATATCAACCAGATCAGGCAGGCCTGTGTACTGGCCAAGGAAGCCCGGGCAGCCATTGCCGAGACCGATGACGACTGGGCACAGAATACCGTCGGCAGCTTTCGGACCGGCCTGGAAATGGCTCAAATTCTGGCGGAGTTGCAGCAGGATCAGGACACCCTGGTGGCGGCGATCCTCTATCGTTCGGTGCGTGAGCGTAAACTCTCACTGACAACCGTACGCGAACGCTTCGGCAACGATATCGCCGACCTGATCGATGGCGTGTTGCAGATGGCCGCCATCGGCAGTCGCAAGAATCCCCGCTCCGTCGACGCCGTACTCGGTGCCAGCACAGCGCAGGTTGATAACGTGCGTAAGATGCTGGTAGCGATGATCGATGATGTACGAGTCGCACTGATCAAGATTGCCGAACGTACCTGCGCGATCCGTGGGGTCAAGAACGGTGACCGCAAGAAGCGGTATCTGGTGGCGCGTGAGGTCTTCGATATCTATGCACCGCTGGCACACCGGCTGGGCATCGGACATATCAAGTGGGAACTGGAAGACCTTTCATTCCGCTACCTCAAGCCCAACGACTACAAACATATCGCCCGTCTGCTGGATGAAAAGCGCCTCGATCGGCAAGTGTTCATCAATCAGGTTGTCGAGCTGCTGCGCAGCCGCATTTCGGATGCGGGTATCGACGGCGATGTCATGGGGCGCGCCAAGCATATCTACAGCATCTGGCGCAAAATGCAGCGCAAGAATATCGATTTTAGCCAGGTCTACGATGTGCGTGCCGTGCGTATTCTGGTGCCCGAGATTCGCGACTGCTACACCGTATTAGGCATCGTTCACGGCCTCTGGCGCAACATTCCGCACGAATTCGACGACTACATTGCCTCGCCCAAACCGAATGGTTACCGTTCGTTGCATACGGCGGTATTCGGGCCCGAAGGCAAGGTGCTGGAAGTGCAGATTCGCACGTTTGCCATGCATGAAGAAGCCGAGTTGGGCGTATGTGCCCACCATCTGTACAAGGGCACGGACATCCAGTCTCGTGGCGATGGTTATGAAGAGAAAATCGCCTGGTTGCGTCAGGTACTCGAATGGCATGATGATCTGGGCGACACCGAAGCTCTGGGTGATATGCTGCGCGGTGACGTCGTGCAGGACAGGGTCTATGTCTTCACGCCGGAAGGGCATGTCATCGACCTTCCCAAGGGGGCTACCGCCGTGGACTTCGCCTATCGGGTCCATACCGAAGTGGGGCATCGTTGCCGCGGTGCCAAGGTCAACGGCCGCATCATCCCGCTGAACAAGCCTCTCAAAACCGGTGACCAGGTCGAAATCATGACCTCGCGGGAAGAGTCTCCGCGGCGTGACTGGCTCAATATCAACTATGGCTTCGTTACCACTTCGCGCGCGCGCGCCAAGGTTGCACACTGGTTCAAATTGCAGGCCAAGGAGCAGAATGCTGACGCTGGCCGCGACATCATCATGCGCGAGTTCCGCCGTCTGGCACTGGATCCGCAGGCGATCAGTCTGGACAAGATTGCCGTGGCCCTGAACTACAAGACATCGGAAGACCTCTGCGCTGCGCTGGGGGCCGGTGATCTTCGACTGTCACAGATTATCCATGAAGCTCAGCGTCAGCTGGAGCCTGAACATGACGAGACCCAGCTGGATCTGGAACTGCCGGCCAGCCGCGCGGCGCTGGGGCCACGCAAGGGTGGCAGTGGCATCAATATCGAAGGTGTCGGCAACCTGCTGACATCACTGGCGACCTGCTGCAAACCGGTGCCCGGTGACCCGATCATGGGCTATATCACTCAGGGCCGTGGTATTTCCGTGCACCATGAGGACTGCCTCAATTTGATGACGCTGCGTGAGCAGGAACCCGATCGCGTCATCAGCGTTGACTGGGGCGATGAGCACGAGCATACCTACCCGGTGGATATCACCATTGAGGCGTTTGACCGTACCGGTCTGCTGCGTGATGTGATGCTGGTGCTGAGCAACGAAAAGCTGAATATTCTGGCCGCCAACACTCTGACAGATCGCAAGAACAACATGGCCAAGTTGACCATGACCGTTGAAATCCCGCGGCTGGAGCGTCTGGGACGGCTGATGGATAAGATCAACCAGGTCCCCAATGTGCTGGATGTACACCGTGAACGCAGTGGAGGTCGTTGATGCGCTACACCCTTGATGACTTGATCCGGCTGATGGATGCGCTGCGCGACCCTGAAACCGGTTGCCCCTGGGACTTGCAGCAAACCTTTGCCAGCATCGTGCCGCATACGCTGGAAGAAGCCTATGAAGTGGCCGACTGCATCGAGCGCGAGGATTGGGAGCACCTGCGTGACGAACTCGGAGATCTGTTGTTCCAGGTCGTATTTTACGCCCGTCTGGCCGATGAACAGAAAGGCTTTGACCTGCATGTCATCATCGACCAGCTGGTGGCCAAGCTGATCCGTCGACACCCGCACGTGTTCCCCGAAGGTACCCTTGATCGGTGTGGTGGGGATGCTGTTGCAGTGGCTCAGGTCAACAGCAACTGGGAAGCGATCAAACAGCAGGAACGCGATGCCAAGGCCCGTGGCGGTATTCTTGACGATGTGCCGCTCAATCTGCCGGGACTTAGCCGGGCAGCCAAGTTGCAGCGCCGTGCCGCCCGCGTCGGTTTCGACTGGCCAGACGTCGGCGGCGTGCTGGACAAGATTGAAGAAGAGATCGGCGAGCTGCGTCAGGCCCTGGCGCAGGGGGATGACGACAACGCCCGAGAAGAGATCGGGGATCTGCTGTTCGCGCAGGTCAATTTGGCCCGCCATCTCGATATCGATCCCGAACAGGCGTTGCGGAATACCAATGCCAAGTTCGAGCGCCGTTTCGGCCATGTCGAAGCCCAGGTTCGTGCCAATGAGCAGGACTGGGAGCAGCTGAGCCTTGAACAGCTGGATATCTGGTGGGACGAGGCCAAGGCTCGTGGACTCTGATACCTGAGTAAGGTGTACCTTCCGCCGCGTTCAATTCATACCAATGGCGCTATCGGCCAACCGGCTTAATCGGTTAGCATCGAAGGTATGGAACCTGAACGGAGGGGAAGGCATGAGTGACCTGCATGAAGCACTACGTGATGATGTCCGCATTCTTGGCGAGAGCCTGGGGCGCACCATGGAAGCCCATTTAGGCTCGCCGTTTCTGGCGCGCGTTGAACATATCCGCAAACTGGCCAAGTCGGCACGACTGGCTGAAGACGCCAGCCAGGAACCCCTGCGTCAGGCACTGGACGACCTCGATGAGAATGAGGTGTTGCCGACCGCCCGTGCCTTCACCCAGTTTCTCAACCTGGCCAATATCGCCGAAGAGCACCACCGGGTTCGACGCCACCTGCAAACGGCCGGTGATGAAGATGCTGAGCAGCTGGACCAGCTGTTTGCCGAGCTCAAGGCATCTGGGCTGAGTCCCGAAGCGGTGCTCGAATGTGTGCAGAACCTGAGCATTGACCTGGTGTTGACGGCCCACCCGACCGAGGTCAATCGCCGCACCCTGATTCAGAAATACGATGCCATCGCCGCAACGCTGAAACAGCGAGACCGTGGTGAGCCGGTGCAGTCGCGGCTGGACCAGCTGATCAGCCAGATCTGGCACACCAATGAGATCCGGCAGCACCGGCCGACGCCCGTCGAAGAAGCCAAATGGGGCTTTGCCGTTATCGAAAACTCCCTGTGGACGGCATTGCCGCAATACCTGCGGTTGCTGGACAAGCGTATGCAGTCTGAACTCGGTGTTGGCCTGCCGTTGGCCTGCAGTCCGATCCACTTTTCATCCTGGATGGGAGGGGACCGTGATGGCAACCCCAATGTGACTGCGGCCGTTACTTCGGAAGTCCTGTTGTTAGCACGCTGGATGGCTGCTGATCTGTATGCCCGTGATGTGGACCAGCTGCGCGGCGAACTGTCGATGTACGCTGCCAATGCAGAGTTGCGGCACCTGACCGATAGTCATCCGGAGCCCTATCGCGAGTTGCTTGGCCGCTTGCGCAGTCGCTTGCTGGAAACCCGCAATGGCATTGAGGCTTATCTCAAGGGCACACCTACGGACCCTGAACGCTGGATCAGCGATCTGGACGAAATACTGGTGCCGCTGCAGGTGTGCCACCGTTCCCTGATAGAGTCCGGCATGAGCTGCATCGCGTCCGGTGCGCTGGAAGACCTGCTGCGCCGGATCGCCTGTTTCGGCCTGACGCTGGTGCGGGTGGATGTGCGTCAGAACGCAGATCGACATGCCGAAGTCTTTGATGCATTGACCGACTTTTACCAACTGGGACGCTATTCCGACTGGGATGAAAATCGCAAACAGGCATTTCTGTTGCAGGAATTGCGGTCGCGCCGTCCCTTGTTGCCGCACAATTGGCAGCCGGACGCCAGCGTGGCGGAAGTGATCAACACCTGCCGGGTGATCGCTGCTAATCCTGAATACAGCTTGGGCTCCTACGTGATCTCGATGGCCAGCCAGCCTTCCGATGTGCTGGCGGTCAATCTGCTGCTGCAGGAAGTTGGTGTTGAGCATAACATGCGAGTGGTCCCGCTGTTCGAGACGCTGGATGATCTGGATAACGCACCCGGCTGCATCGGTGCGCTGCTTGCCATTGACTGGTATCGCACCTATGTCGATGGCCATCAGGAAGTCATGATCGGTTATTCTGACTCGTCCAAGGATGCCGGTCAGTTGGCCGCCGCCTGGGGACAGTATCGGGCGCAGGCGGCACTAACCGAACTGTGCGAGCACGAGGGTGTGCGCCTGACCCTGTTTCATGGCCGTGGCGGTACCGTCGGCCGTGGCGGCGGTCCCAGTCATACCGCGATTCTGGCCCAACCTCCGGGGTCGGTGGGCGGTAGCCTGCGTGTGACCGAGCAGGGCGAGATGATCCGTTTCAAGTTCGGCATTCCTGAAATTGCCGTGCGCAACTTGACTCTGTACACCACCGCTGTGCTCAAGGCGACGCTGACCCCGGGGCCGGAGCCCGACGCGGCCTGGCGTGAATTGATGGATAGCATGGCCCACTGTGGCATGAAAATTTACCGCTCGCTGGTACGTGAAGAGCCACAGTTCGTGCCCTATTTCAGGGCGTTGACGCCGGAACAGGAGTTGGCCAAATTGCCGCTGGGCTCTCGGCCGGCCAAGCGCAAGGCGGATGGCGGCGTCGAAAGTCTCAGGGCCATTCCCTGGATTTTTGCCTGGACACAGACGCGGCTGATGCTGCCCGCCTGGCTTGGCTCCGGTGCCGCACTGAAAATGGCGGTGGAAGATGAACAGCTGACACTGCTGCATGAAATGTATCGTGACTGGCCGTTCTTTCAGTCCTGGATCGACATGCTGGAGATGGTGCTGGCCAAGAGCGATGTGAATATCTGCTCTTATTATGAGCGCCGTTTGGTATCGGCCGAACTGCGCGTACTCGGGTCGAGCCTGCGCAGTCGCCTGCAGCAAGCGGTCGAGCAGGTCAAAGCGATCAAGCAGGAATCACAACTGTTGGCGGGCAACGGCGTGATTCGCCAATCGATCGAGGTGCGTAATCCCTACATCGACCCGCTGCATGTGTTGCAGGCCGAACTGCTGTTCCGTGACCGCAACCAGCCGGACCAGCGTTTGGAGCAGGCACTGATGGTGACCATGGCCGGGATCTCGGCCGGTATGCGCAATACCGGCTGATTGCGACGCACAAAAGGGGGTTGAATCACTTTCGTGCTTTGCGTACTCTCGAGTGCTTTGTCAACGGTCCGGCAGGTGCTAGGTCTAATGTCGAATTGTGTCTATAGCGGCTGTAGTTATAGCCTGCAGTGATGCCGACAGCGAATTTTAGCGCAATGGCAGACAGTGTGTTGCCGTTGCGCCACCGTTATACCGATTACAATAACTTTCAGGAGACAAAATAAATGCGCATTATTCTGCTTGGAGCACCCGGAGCGGGCAAAGGCACACAGGCCCAGTTCATTACTGAAAAATACGGCATTCCGCAGATCTCCACGGGCGACATGTTGCGTGCCGCAGTCAAGGCAGGCACTCCGCTGGGCAAACAGGCAAAAGAAGTGATGGATGCTGGCGGTTTGGTCTCCGATGACATCATTATTGGTCTGGTTAAAGAGCGTATTGCCGAAGCTGACTGCGCCAAGGGCTTCCTGTTCGATGGTTTCCCGCGCACGCTGCCGCAGGCCGATGCCCTGAAAGATGCCGGTGTTGATATTGATGCCGTTGTTGAAATCGACGTTGCCGATGCTGAAATCATTAACCGCATGAGCGGTCGTCGTGTACACCCGGCGTCAGGTCGTACTTACCATGTCGTATTCAATCCGCCTAAGCAGGAAGGCATTGATGACGTGACCGGTGACGAGCTGGTGCAGCGTGAAGATGACAAGGAAGAAACCGTGCGTCTGCGCTTGAAGGTATACCACGAGCAGACGGCACCGCTGATCAATTACTACCGTGGCTGGAACGAGCGCGGTGATGCCAATGCACCGGCCTACGTTTACGTAGAAGGTGTTGGTAGCGTTGATGATATCCGCGATAAGGTATTTGCGGGCCTCGCGGGCTGATCCACTCCGCAGGTATGAGAAAGCCGCCCAATGGGCGGCTTTTTTATTGGTTTTACCGCATAATAGGCAGCCGTAATTCCTCTGATTGCACCCTTGGGAGTCCCATGAGTCAAACCGATATCTTTGGTCTGCATGCCGTAACCAGCTTGCTCAACCGTAACCCCGGCCGTGTACGCCGCTTGTGGGTGCAGCAGGGGCGACGTGATGAGCGTGTGCAGACGCTGCTGGACACCGCCGAGACCCTGAATATCAAAGTGGTCGAAGAGCCGAAAGCACAGCTGGATCTGCGCACTGGTGGTGGGCGTCACCAAGGTGTGATTGCTGAATGTGAGCCGATCAAGGCGCTGTCGGAAAAGGCGCTGGACACTCTGCTGGATTATGCCGGTGAAGCGCCGCTGCTGCTGATTCTCGATGGCGTTACCGATCCACATAATCTCGGTGCCTGCCTGCGTACGGCGGATGCGGCCGGAGTCACGCTGGTGATTGCGCCCAAGGACAAGTCCGCGCCGTTGAATGCGACTGTTGCCAAGGTTGCCTGTGGTGCAGCCGAAGTGGTGCCCTATATTCAGGTTACCAATCTGGCGCGTACCCTGCAGTTATTGCAACAGCGTGGCATCTGGATCACGGGTACTGCTGGCGAAGCGGAAGCCAGCGTGTATCAGACCGATCTGACCGGCCCCTGTGCATTGGTGATGGGCGCGGAAGGCAAGGGCATGCGCCGCTTGACCCGTGAGAATTGTGATCAGTTGATCAACATTCCCATGGCCGGAGAAGTCAGCAGCCTGAACGTTTCCGTGGCTACCGGCGTATGCCTGTTCGAGGCGGTCAGACAGCGGGCGGCGGCTCAGAGCTGAGCCTGCCACCCCTCATCACCTCAGTGCAACAGCTCCGTGACATGCGTGGCGATCATCGCTTCTTCATTGGTGGGGATCACGCGTACGGTCACGGTTGAGTCGGGCGTGCTGATGATGCCCGCGTTGCGCTGGTTGGCGTCGGTGTCCAGCTTGATTCCAAGCCACGCACAGCGTTGCAGGACGCGGGCGCGAACGTCGGCGTCGTTTTCGCCGACACCGCCCGAAAACACCACTTGTTCGACCCCTTCCAGTGCTGCGGTCAGGCGTCCCATCTCCAGCGCGATGCGATAGCAGAACAGATCGATCGCTTCTTCCGCGTTGGCATCATCGGCCGCATGCAGCGTTTTCATATCGGAACTGATGCCGGAAATTCCCAGCCAGCCGCTTTCCTTGTAAAGCAGGTGTTCCAGTGCATCCACATCCATGTTCTCTTCCCGCATCAGGTAAAGCAGTACACCCGGGTCCAGGTTGCCGGTACGGCTGCCCATCGGCAGACCTTCTACGGCAGTGAAGCCCATGCTGGAGGCGATGGATTGACCCTGGCCGATGGCACACATGCTGGCACCGGCGCCCAGATGGCAAGCGACCGTTTTAAAATGACCGGCACCTGCCAGCGTCAGCTGGCGCTGGATATACTCATAAGACAGACCGTGGAAACCATAGCGGTGGACGCCTTTGTCGACCAGTCGACGCGGCAGGGCATAAAGACGTTCGAGGCGAGGTTGTGCCGCATGGAACATGGTGTCGAAGCAGGCCACGATCGGCAGTTCCGGTGCCAGCAGGCGGCAGGCCTCGACCAGTTTCAGGTTGTACGGCTGATGCAGCGGGGCCAGCGGGATGAACTGCTGCAACTGTTCGAGTTTGTCATCATCCAGCAATACCGGTGCACTGAACAGGTCACCGCCATGTACCACACGGTGACCGGTGGCGATCAGGTGTGAGTCGGGCAAATGCGCCTCCACCCATTGTAGAACGGCCTGCAGCGCAAACTGGTGACGCGCGTCATGGGCTACCGCCTGGCAATCCAGTAGCTGTTCATCCAGCACCGAGTTCTGTTCGTCACGAACCTTGAACAGGGTACGTTCACCCAGCAAATTTTCTACCTTGAGGTGAAACAGGCAGTGCAGCTCGCCAGCTCGAAGGGCATACAGACCGCACTTAAGGCTGGAAGAGCCGCCGTTGACGGTGAGGATGGTATCCATCACTTGACTCCCTGAGCATGCTTGACCATGTACGAAGCCAGTGCGCAGGATGCCAGGCGGCCCAGTGTGCCTTCGGCGCGACTGGTCAGAATGATCGGTACGCGCGCACCTACGGCGAGGCCTGCGGACTTGGCATCGGCCAGATAGATCAACTGCTTGGCGATCATATTGGCGGCTTCCAGGTCGGGTGCCAGCAGAATATCGGCATCACCGGACACGGGTGAGTTGATATGCTTGTCGAGCGCCGCCTGTAGCGAAATCGCGTTATCGAAGGCCAGCGGGCCGTCGAGAATGGCTCCGGTAATCTGTCCTCGGTCCGCCATTTTGCACAGTGCGGCGGCATCGATGGTGCTTTGCAGATTGGGTTTGATCTTTTCCACCGCAGACAGGATTGCCACTTTGGGTTGCGCATTGCCCAAGGAGTGACAGAAATCGATCGCGTTTTGCACGATATCGCGTTTCACCCAGAGGTCCGGTGCCACGTTGATGGCGGCATCGGTGATCACCAGCGGTTTGTGGTAGTTGGGGATATCGAATACGAAGACATGGCTCAGGCGACGCTCGGTGCGTATGCCCTTGGTTTTGTGCACGACGGCACTGAGCAGTTCGGAGGTGCCCAAGCTACCCTTCATCAAGGCTTCGGCCTTGGCCTGACGCACCAGATCACAGGCGCATTCTGCTGCTTGATGACTATGCTCGGTACTGATGATTTTATAAGGCGTCAGATCAATATTCTCGATCTCTGCCGCCGCACGGATCTTGTATTCGGGGCCGACCAGCAAGGGCTCGATCAGACCCTGTTCAGCCGCTTCGATTGCACCCAGCAGGCTGTTGTGGTCCACGGGGTGGACGACGGCGGTACGAATCGGGCCTGCCTTGCGTGCCTGCTCGATGAAAAACTCGAGCTGGTTATGCATGGGAGGTGTTTCGGTGGTAACGGGCGAATCGGCTGTAGTCGACATGAAAAATCCCTCTGCTTATCTAATGGCCAAGACTAGAGTTCCATAATGAACGCTTTATGACGCAGTGCAACATTAAATGGATGATACCGGCGCTGGGCTTGATCGTGGGCAAGGCGGTGAGGCAAGCCGGGTACAGGAGACCCGGCGGCAGTGTCTAGTTGGTTACGGGAGTTTTCAGTGTGTCCTGATAGGGAGGCCAGCCCATAGGCTTGCCGCCGAGCAGATGCAGGTGAATGTGGTAGACGGTTTGGCCCCCGTGCGTGTTGCAGTTGAACACGGTGCGGTAGCCGTCTTGCTCAAATCCTTGTTGCTGGGCAATAGTGGCGGCCGCCTGAATCATGTGGCCAACCAGAGCCTGGTCTGCATCCGCAATATCGTTCAGCGTAGCGATATGCTTGCGCGGAATGATCAGGCAGTGAAACGGTGCCTGCGGATTGATATCGCGGAAGGCCAGAACCTTGTCGTCTTCATAGACGACCTCGGCCGGAATTTCCCGGTCGAGGATTTTACAAAACAGACAGTCCATAACGGGCTCATATTCTCCATGGGTAGATGGCTATCAGTATAGCCATCTCTAAGCGCTCGCCTCAACTGATGCTTCTTGCGCCGGACAGGCATAGGATTTCACGGTAGTGCCATCGGGTGTCACCGAGTCGAGCTGAACCTGAAACCCCCACAGGCGGTGCAGATGTTTGAGCACTTCATCGGTGGATTCTCCCATGGGCTGACCGTTGTGCATGTAATGCCTCAGTGCCAGCGTACGATCGCCACGGATGTTGACGTTGTAGACCTGAATATTGGGTTCGCGGTTGCCCAAATTGTATTGGGCTGCCAGCGACTCGCGTATGGCCCGATAACCGCGCTCGTTGTGGATGGCGTCGACCTTGAGTGTCGGGCGGCTGCTGTCGTCCATGATTGAGAACAGCTTCAGTTCGCGGATCAATCGGGGCGACAGGAACTGCAGGATAAAGCTCTCATCCTTGAAGTTGCGCATGGCCTGATCCAACGTTTTCAGCCAGTCGCTGCCGGCAATATCAGGGAACCATTCGCGGTCTTCATCGGTGGGATGCTCACAGATACGACGGATGTCCTGCATCATGTGGTAACCCAGCGTATAGGGGTTGATGCCATTGAAGTAGGGGCTGTCGAATGGTGGCTGATAGATAACGCTGGAGTGCGAATGTAGAAACTCCATCATGAAGCCGTCGGTGACCAGGCCTTCATCGAACAGCTGATGCAGCAGGGTGTAATGCCAGAAGCATGCCCAGCCCTCGTTCATCACCTGAGTCTGTTTCTGCGGATAAAAATACTGGGCAATCTTGCGCACAATACGCAGGACTTCACGCTGCCAGGGCTCCAGCAGTGGGGCGTTCTTTTCGATGAAATAGAGAATGTTTTCTTCGGGTTCAGCGGGAAAGCGTGGGTATTTGCCAGCCTCCTCATCGATACGTTGCGGTACGGTGGTGTTCCACAGATCATTCAGGTGGCTCTGGATGTACTCTTCCCGTGAACGCTGGCGCTCACGTTCCTCGGCGGCGGTCAGCGGACGTGGACGTTTGTATCGGTTGACCCCGTAGTTCATCAGCGCATGGCAGGAGTCGAGCAGTTTTTCCACTTCCTCGACGCCGTGTTTTTCCTCGCACTGGCGGATATAGTTCTTGGCAAACAGGAGGTAGTCGATAATGGCGCTGGCATCGGTCCAGGTGCGGAACAGGTAGTTGCCCTTGAAAAAGGAGTTGTGGCCATAACAGGCATGGGCGATCACCAGCGCCTGCATAGTGATGGTGTTTTCTTCCATCAGATACGCGATGCAGGGATCGGAGTTGATGACAATCTCATAGGCCAGCCCCATGCGGCCACGCTTGTAGTTCTGTTCGGTATCGACGAACTGCTTGCCGAATGACCAGTGGTTGTAATTCAGCGGCATACCGACCGATGAATAGGCATCCATCATCTGCTCGGAGGTAATGATCTCGATCTGGTTGGGGTAGGTGTCCAGTCCGAAATCAGCGGCAATACGGCTTATTTCACGGTCGTATGCCTCGATCAATTCAAAGGTCCAGTCAGACCCGGTGGAAATCGGTTGGGATGCTTTACGACGGCTCATGGGCTCCCTCCGTACGTTTCTCGAACAGACGTCTGAACACCGGATAAATCTCACCGGCATCGGTAATCTGTTGCATGGCAAAGCGTTCCTCAAAGGCCTCATGGACATGTTCGTATTCATGCCAGAGATTCTGGTGTGGACCGGTGGTGATCTCGACGTAGGCGTAATATTGAGTCTTGGGCAGAATACGCTCGGTCAGAATCTTGCTGCAGGTGGCTGAATCACCGTCCCAGTTGTCGCCGTCGGAGGCCTGAGCGATATAGATGTTCCAGTCTTCCGGCGGGTAACGTGAGTCAATGATGTCGGCACTCATGGAAAGGGCGCTGGACACAATGGTGCCACCGGTTTCCCGAGAGTAGAAAAATTCCTGCTCATCCACTTCCTTGGCATGTGTATGGTGACGTACGAACACCACCTCTATCTGCTTGTAGTTCCGGTTCAGAAACAGATACAGCAGGATGAAAAAGCGTTTGGCGATATCCTTGA
>Ga0193962_1001151_pt1 | contig 12368 bp, 10 predicted proteins | sample FB_5_MG_FD_140335 | JGI IMG/M metagenome (GOLD analysis project Ga0193962, IMG submission 140335) | Microbial mat bacterial communities from the Broadkill River, Lewes, Delaware, United States - FB_5_MG | ecosystem: Environmental > Aquatic > Freshwater > River > Microbial mats | place: USA...
TCAAAATGTACCAGCGCGAGCATGCCGTCTTCGAACTTGTAAGTCTTTTGCAGCTGTTCCAGTTCGCCGCTGTCAGCCAGAGACTGGGTCGGCTTGGACAGTGCCAGGCGCTGCAGCTGATCGGCTTCCTGATCAAGGAAGTGGAACGCCGTCAGAGTTGCGACGCCATCACGAACGTTAATCGCCAGTTCCAGACGCTTGTCATCTTCAGGCGTCAGGCGCCAGAGCTTGACGGTGGTCTCGCCCACAGTGGCTTCACGTGGCTGCAGGCCACTGTCGGTAGATGCCTTTTCCAGAGCCTGCCAGAAAGCGGCTTCGTTGTTCAGGCCGAAGCGGATCACCGGCACGGCACCGTCCATGTAGATGGCATGCGGGTGGCTCAGGTCGATGCCATAGTATTCGAGCATGTCACCATAGGTGTTGGCGTTGTCGAGAAAATCACCGAAAAACGCGGCAACAAATTGTCCCTGAGGGGTCTGATTGCGGCCGGTGTTCATCATCTCGGCCATCAGCTCTTTGGTCTGGAACTGCGAGCTTGCCATCAGTGGCAGATTACGCATGTATTCGACTTGATCTGCATCGATCTGACCGCCGACATAGAGCACGGTGTCGGCTGGCACATAGGCAGCCAGTGGCTCACCTGCACCGGCTCCGAACCATCCCTGTTGCCATGCCAGTCCAGCGCCTGCAGCAGCAACCAGCACACCCGCACCTATCCACTTTTGCATCCTTCTCTCCATCGTTCTCGGGTTGTTTTCCTGTGGCGAGCGCAGGTACAGCGCTTCGTCCTTTTGTACGGCCAAGAGCATAGCATCAAGTGAAAACGGGCTATAGTGAAGAGCGTGATTAATATGCGGAGGGACTATGTCCCACTCAGCCAGAAGCGTCTGCCGATTCGCCCTGCTGCTGGTGCTGTCGGTGGCAGCGCCCTTATCGCAGGCAACCGCTGCGCCGGGACCGCATCTACAGCAATTGCTGGCGGCAGGGCATCGCGGGCAATTGCCGGGTGTCGCCATTGAGCATTGGGCACCGCTCAAGCAGTTGTATGAACAGCGTGGCTGGGCATTGATCTGGTCCGACGCCGAAGGTGCCCCCTATCTTGATCGTCAACAACAGCTGTCAGCATGGATCGCCCTGTCTCATCAACACGGTCTGGACCCGCGTGCCTACGGTTTTGAGCGCCTGCGGATGCAGCCACAGGCGCTGCAGCTGAGCGGTGAGGCGTTGCTCAATGACCTGCTGATGAGTGATGCCTTTATCCAGTTGGCGCTGGATCTGTCCGGCAGTCGGCTTGACCTGCAACGGTATGATCCGCTCTGGCATCTGCCGCCGAAGGTGCTGGACCCGGTCGATCTGCTCCTGACGCTGGATCGGGGGGCCAGTGTGCATCAACTGTTGCAGGGATTGCTGCCACGCAACCCGGAATATAATCGCCTGATGAGTTTGTATGTCGAATTGTCAGAGCGGACTCGGCAGCCGTATATGCCACCGGCGTTGCCCGGTGAATTGTTGCGCGCGGGTGACGTTCATGCCGAGTTGCCATTGTTACGCAACTGGCTGATCCGAGAGGGAGTGCTCAACGCGGCTGACAGCTCCTTCGAGCAGGAAGAGCTGTATACCGAACGGGTGGCAGATGCGGTCCGCCAGTATCAGCAGCAGCAGGGGCTGGCGGATGACGGTATCTACGGGCCGGATACCCGTGCGGCCATGCTGCTGAGTCCGGAGCAGAAGCGGCAGCAGGTACGGGTGAACATGGTGCGTTGGCGGGCATTGCCACATGCGTTGGGCAGACGTTACCTGCTGGTGCGTACGGGTTCATTCATGCTGGATCTGGTTGATCGTGGTGAAGTGGTGCAGCGGCACGCCATCATCAGTGGCCGGCCGCAGCGCCCCAGCCACTCGTTCGTGGCCAACATGGATACACTGGTTCTGAACCCGCCCTGGACGGTGCCGTTTCGGCTGGCGGTAGAAGATCTGTTACCCAAACAGCAGCAGGATCCGGCGTACTTTGAACGCCTGGGCATAGAAGTGTTGCAACAGCAGCAGGGTGGCTGGCAACCGGTGTCCGCAGCGGCAGTTGACTGGTCATCGTTGTCACAACGCAATTTCCATTATCTGCTCAGGCAACGCCCCGGCCCACATAACAGCCTGGGTCGTATCCGCTTCGGTATGGCTAACCCGTACAGCATTTTCCTCCATGATACGCCGCAGCAGTCGCTGTTTAATGCGCGCGCGCGTGCGTTCAGTTCCGGCTGTATTCGGGTGCGAGCAATCGAACAACTGGCACAGACCCTGCTGGGCGGTGGCGAGACACTGCACGAGGTGTTGGCACAGGAACAGACCCGACATCTGCCTTTGCCCAGACCGGTACCTGTCTACCTTGTTTATCTCACGGTATGGGTTGATGAGCTGCAACAGCCGTATTTCCATTCTGACCTGTATGATCTGGACCGTCGCCTGGCGGATGTACTGGGGCCGCCACCGTCACCGCCCAGTTCTCAGATGATACAAATGGCACAAAGACTGCTTAAAAAGTAGTCAAAACCGCTTCTGATGGGTAGAATTCGGCTTACTATTGTTTGTATTTTGTACAGCTGTTGATCCGTAGAGGTTGTGAATGCTGCTGACTCCCCGTCGCCGTAAAAAATTGTCCACAAGTGAACCTTCCTGCCGCCAGCGTCGCCGCCTGTTGGGCAGTCTGGCCGGGTCTGCCGCGTTGCTGAACCTGCCGGTGGCGAATGCCAATATCCGCCCGCTGTTCGGCCGGGAGTTGAAGTTTGATCATCTGCATACCGGCGAGCAACTGCAGACAACCTATTGGGCCGACGGACAGTATGTGCATGCAAGCCTGGCCGATATCAATCACCTGCTGCGGGATTTTCGTACCGGTGAAGAGCACGTGATCGACCCTCGGCTGCTCGATCTGCTGCACCAGTTGCAGCAGGGTAGCGGCAACCCCAACCCCTTCCAGATCATCTCCGGCTATCGATCACCGAAAACCAACGCCCAGCTGCGTACGGCGAGTAATGGTGTGGCCAAGAAAAGCCTGCACATGCAGGGCAAGGCACTGGATATTCGCCTGCCGGGCACACCCTTGAAAGAACTGCACCGTCTGGCCTGTGATGCCAAGGTTGGAGGGGTGGGGCTCTATACCCGCTCCAACTTCGTGCATATCGATACCGGCACCGTACGTTACTGGGGCAGTTAGTCCGGCTGAATGCTGGCCAGCCGATCCTTCAGGCTGGCCACCGACAGTTCGCCCAGATGGGAGTCCTGTAACTGGCCATCGATACCAATGAACAAGGTGGTAGGCAGCGCGCGTGCGCCGTAGTGTTCGCCGATCAGATTCTGCTGGTCAAGCAGCACATGCTCGAGTTCGACCCCAAGCGTGTCCAGAAAGGCCTCGACGGTGTAGCTGTCTTCCCCCAGATTGGCGAACAGGAAGTTGATCTCGGGGTAATCATGCTGAGCCTGTTCCAGCACCGGCATTTCGCGGACGCAGGGCGGACACCAGCTGGCCCAGACATTGAGCACCACCGGTTGGCCGGAAAAATCGCGCAGGTTGACCGTTTCGCCTGCCGGCGTCATCAGTGCCATATCCGGCAGCGTGCGGGTACTGCTCTGAATCTGTGCCAGTGGTACGGCGGTACTGCCCCAGACAATGCCGCCGGTAATCAGGGCGATGCTTAATGAGCGCCGCAGATCGGGCTGGCGCCACAGATACAGCAGGGCGCAGAGTGCACCGGTGGCCAGGCCGCTGACCCACCAGAAACCGCCGTCGCGAATATCGATGATCTGCACCGGATCGGCCAGGTAGTCGGTGCTGAAGCGGGCGACAAAGCCCAGCCGCGCGCCCAGGAGTCCCAGCAGAACAATGGTTAGCAGCGCCGGTTCAGGGTTGCGGCCGCCGCGACGGCTGCTGATCCAGCCGGCAAACAGGGCGACGGCAACTGCTATCAGAATCAGCAGATGGTCAACGGACAGGGCGAAAGGCCCCAGGGCCAGGGATTGCATGGTATGACTCCTTAAACTCATGGGCGCATGCTGGATGATACGCAGGGTAACCGGAACGGATCGAATCGGACAATTGACCGCGTCCGCGGCGATGGGTTCAGCTAAGCTTCATCGGTGGCCGCCTTCAATGGCCACTGTATCAACCATGAGGATCAGATAATGCGGGTGCGACTGTACGGAATATGCTGGCTGGCCATCGCCTTGTTGATTACCGGTTGTGCCAGTGTGCAGCCCGGTTACGAGCCGCCGACACTGGAGATCACCGGTGTCCGTTTCGACCCCTCCAGTCAGGGGGCGGTCCCTCAGTTTCTGATCGGCTTGCGTGTGATCAACCCCAACCGGCAGGCGTTGCACCTGAGCGGCATCAGTTACAACCTGTACCTGCAGGATCAGCGCGTGCTCAGTGGCGTGGCCCGTGATCTGCCGGTGGTACCCGGTTATGCCGATCAGGCGATCGAAGTCAGCGCCACCCCGGCGCTGTTCGGTGGTGTCCGGCTGTTGGCGGAACTGATGAACAACCCCCAGCTGAACGCGTTGGACTACCGTGTGGAAGCCAAGCTGGACAGTGGCGGCCTGCAGTGGCCGGTCAGAGTGCAGGAACAGGGGCAGCTACCTTTGGGGCCTGCTGCCCGCTAGGCTGGCTAGCCCTCGAATTCGGCGCAGTGATCCTGTCCCGGCAGTGCCCGAGTGAACAGCAGATAGTCGGCGCTATCGCGTCCAGGCAGACCCGTCGGCAGGTAGTTCGCGGGGGCGGTATCATCGTTGACCGCGATCATCAGTACGCTGGTGGCCGGCAGTGCCAGCCAGCGGGGAATCCCCAGGTCACGACGGGCATGGATGGCGCCGGTCAGCATTACGCCCGTCCGTTGCACATCGGCATAATCGCTCAGGACGCGGGCCATCTGTTGATCCCGTGCCAATTGCACCTGGCGCATGCCGTCCAGCGATTGACGTGGCAACTGACCGCAGTGGCTGTCGAACAGCAGTTCAGCCATGAATTCGGTATGGTCGTGTTCCAGTTCGCCTTCCGGGGCACCGTGGCGGTAGGCCGCGCGTTGCTCGTCGCGGGTGAGATCAGCCGCCGCGACGGCCGTCGCATGATCCAGTGCGGTACTCACCACCTCGCCATACAGTGACCAGGGCCAGCCGGACTGCCATTGCAGTGCCTCGGGAGTAATGGTCTGGCCGTGTCCCAGAGCTTGATCTAGAGCGCTCTGTTGGCTGTGATCGGCCATTTCCAGCGCCACCGCACCAAGCTGCTGGCGTGCCGCCAGAGCCAGAATCCACTCGGTCTGGATTTGATGATGCTGAGGGTGATCATGCTGTTCGCCCAGCAACAGCCAACCGCCTGCCGGCAGCTGCTCGAACAGTTGCTCAGGGCTCAGAAAGCGCGCATCGGCGACCGCCCAAAGGCGGCCTTCCAGCGGGTGTGGGGCCTGTGCCTGCAGCACACCGGCCCATGTTAACAGGCATAGCAGCAGGCCGTACTTCATGACTCCCCCCGGGCGGACTTTACATCCAGGTAATCGCGGGAAATCACGCTTTCCAATGCATTGACCGCGGCCACCAGTTCCTCGAAGGTTTCGCGGCTGCGTTTGAGGGTGGTGATCTGTTCAGGTGCGGGTCGCTGGTCGTCGCAACAACTGGCGATTTCCAGTAGTTGCTCAACGTAATCGGCCCGGGCGTGGGCGACCATGGTCAGCACCGGTTTCAGATCGGCCAGGTTGAGTTCGGGGATGCGCGGATTGATGATCTCGCGGTTGATGTCCCGACGATATCGGTCCAGTTCCAGCAGCAGGCGGTTATTGTCAGTCGACATGGCGAACCTCTCCGTGTTGGCGTTTCCCTTCATCCTATACGCAAATGCGGCAGGACGGGAGCTGTCGGGATGCGCTTTTGGTATCGAGCTGGCATACTCCCTGCCAAATGGCCGGTACCCCGTGTGGGGCCGCGCTGATGGCATCTCGTGTTCAAGGATCAGTTGATGAGTGTAGAGAGCACCTTTGACGGTGATACTGAAAAACTGTCACTGCGAGACTTTACCGAGAAGGCATATCTGGACTATTCCATGTATGTCATCCTCGACCGTGCCCTGCCGCATCTGGGCGACGGTATGAAGCCCGTACAGCGGCGCATTGTGTATGCGATGTCCGAGCTGGGGCTCAAGGCAACGGCAAAGTATAAGAAATCGGCGCGTACCGTGGGTGATGTGCTGGGCAAGTTCCACCCCCATGGTGACTCGGCCTGTTATGAAGCGATGGTGCTGATGGCGCAGTCGTTCAGTTACCGCTACCCGTTGATCGACGGCCAGGGCAACTGGGGGTCGCCGGATGATCCCAAATCCTTTGCCGCCATGCGATACACCGAGTCACGGCTGGCACCCTATGCCGAGGTGCTGCTCAAGGAACTGGGGCAGGGCACGGCCAACTGGACGCCCAACTTTGACGGTACGCTGGATGAGCCGGAAGTGTTGCCGGCGCGGCTGCCCAATGTGCTGCTTAATGGCGGCACCGGTATAGCCGTGGGCATGGCGACGGATATTCCGCCGCACAATCTGCGTGAAGTAGCGGGGGCCTGCTGCCATCTGCTCGATCATCCGAGCGCGACCCTGGATGATATCTGCCGGATGATTCCGGGACCGGACATGCCCACCGAGGCGGAAATCATTACCCCGGCTGCCGACCTGAAACAGATCTACACCAGCGGCCGTGGCAGCTTCCGCATGCGTGCCCTGTGGACGCGTGAAGACGGCGAAATCGTGATTACGGCACTGCCGGCCCAGGTTTCCGGGGCCAAGGTGCTGGAACAGATCGCAGCCCAGATGCAGCAGAAAAAGCTGCCGATGGTCAGCGATCTGCGGGATGAGTCGGATCACGAAAACCCGACCCGCCTGGTGGTGATTCCCCGTTCCAATCGCATCGATTGCGAACAGTTGATGGCGCACCTGTTCGCTACCACGGATCTGGAGCGCAGTTACCGCGTCAACCTGAACATGATCGGCATCGATGGGCGGCCGCAGGTGAAAGATCTGCGCCAGATTCTGGTCGAGTGGCTGAGCTGGCGCACCGGTGTGGTCCGGCGTCGACTCGAGTTCCGCTTGCAGAAGGTCCGTGACCGCTTGCACCTGCTGGACGGCCTGATGGTGGCCTACCTCAACATTGATGAGGTGATCGCCATTATCCGCGAGGAGGAGAAGCCCAAGGATGAGCTGATGCAGCGTTTCGGACTCACGGGTGTACAGGCCGACGCGATTCTTGATCTCAAGCTGCGCCATCTGGCGCGTCTGGAAGAGATGAAGATCCGTGGTGAACAGGATGAGTTGGAAAAAGAGCGCAAAATGCTGGAGCGCATTCTGGGGTCTGACGCGCGTATGCGTACGCTGGTGCGGACCGAGATTGAAGCCGCTGCCGAGGAGTTTGGTGATGCCCGTCGTTCGCCGCTGACCGAGCGCAGCGAAGCGCGGGCATTCAGTGAAAAGGACTTGCTCAGTGCCGATCCGGTCACGGTGGTGCTGTCCAAACAGGGCTGGATCCGTGCTGCCAAGGGCCATGAGATCGATGCGGAAGGGTTGAGCTACAAATCGGGAGATGGTTTCAAACTGGCGTGTGCGGGGCGGATGAACCAGCCGACCCTGTTGCTGGATTCGACCGGGCGCAGCTATACACTGGATACCCACACCTTGCCGTCGGCGCGGGGGCAGGGTGAACCGGTGACCGGCCATATCAGTTTGCCCAAGGGAGCGATGGTGGATGCGCTGGTGTGTGGGCAGGACAACGATGCGATTCTGCTCGCGTCGGATGCCGGTTACGGGTTCATGACCCGGATCGGGCAGCTCACCAGCAAGACCAAAAACGGCAAGGCGGTGCTGACCTTGCCGTCAGCGGCCCAGGTGCTGCCGCCGTTGCTGATTCCGAGCGCGGATGCGTTGCTGGCGGCAGTCAGCAGCGAAGGACGCCTGTTGGTGTTCCCGGCGGCAGAACTGCCGGAACTGACTCGGGGCAAGGGCAACAAGATGATCAACATTCCGTCGGCCAGGGCCGCTGCGCGGGAAGAACTGATGACGCAGGTGGCCGTACTGGCACCGGGAGACACGCTGGTGATCAATGCCGGTCGTCAGCACCTCAAGCTCAAGGGCGCAGAGCTGGAGCATTACCGGGGCGAGCGTGGCCGCCGAGGCAACAAGTTGCCGCGCGGGTATCAGCGTGTCGATAGTCTGGAGGTCATCAGCGACTGACCTGCGCTGACAGTACCGGCTGCTCAGGCACCGGTACTGTCGTTGTCGCGCTCACTGAGCTTGCCCAGCAGATGGTGCGCCTGCTTCTCCAGCAACGCCTGATAGGAATCGCTGATACTCAGAATCAGTACCTTGTCTTCATCCTCACGGCGGATATTCGCTGGCTGCAACAACATCTCTTTCAACAGGGTCGCCTCCGTCAGTGCCGTATGGCTGATCAGTTCATTGCTCTGGGTGGTGCGGGTCAGAAAGTGTGCTTCCTCCTGCATACAGTCGATGCGTTCGAGCGCGCCGCGTACCAGTGCCATGTGCAGATTCATGACCGGTTTGAAGGCGCGAATCTGTTGCTGGTTGTACTGCTTGTAGAGGTAGGTGAACAGCATGGCGCAGCACAGGGCGTTGATGCCGTGGCTGTCCTTGTCATCGCTATCGGTAAACAGAATACGCACATTGCCGTTTTTGAGCGTGCCCATGTCTCCGTTGTAGATACGCGCGGCCGAGTTGGCGAGGGTAAGGTAGTTGCGCAGCAGCTGGCCCCGTTCGTCGTCATCGACATTGTCGGAATGGGCACTGCGGGTGTCGATCAGCAGCAGATAGCCCGCTTCGTCCGGGGTGATTTCCAGCGCCTGCTCGAAACGGTAGAGCTCGGGCTGTTTCTCGTCCGTGCGCTGTAACGGGTTGGGAGGACGCGGAGGGTCCTGAGGGCTGGCCGTCACCTGCTCATCCAGCGCAAAGTCATCCTCCTTGATCTGATCGAAATCAGGTACCAGAGCATCGGCACTGCTGTCGTCAAGCGGCTCCGCAGCGGCACGCGGGGTGAAATGCGGCATGCGTTCGGCATCGGCGGCCGGTTTCAGCAGCGATACCAGCTCGCCGGTATCCAGAGTCGGCTCGGTGCGGGCTGCGCCGGTTGAGGACGCGTGGGGCTGTCGAGCCGCGTCAGCATCAAGGTCGAGGTCAAATGCGGGATCGGGAATTGGTGCCGAGACTGGCTTCTCTTCGGCGTGCCATTGCGGCGGCTGCGCGGGTGTTGGCTCGTGCTTTGGCTGGGGCTCGGGTTCCGGCTCCGGCTCATCCAGCCAGGGGTCGAAAACGCGGGCAGCGGGCGGCGGCGGGGTTGTTGCTGCAGTGGTATCCCGCGCGCCTGTGGCAGCCGTTTGTTGAGGGGCAGCAGGCTCTGTCGGTACCGGAGAGGAGGTTGCTGGTGCTGCAACTGTGGCCGGATCAAAATGGAAATCGGGGATGCGATCGCTGTCGAGGGGCATATCGATGGCCGCCTGAATATCGGCAAAGCTTGCTTGTGGTGGTGAACGCAGGGTGGCCGTGCGGCGCAGGCTGAGGGCTACCAGAGTGGCGCTGATGAGCAGACAGAGCCCCAGCAGCAGTGCGGTCTCCATCAGCTGTGCCTGCAGCGGTGCGCGGAACGGGGTCGGGTTGCTCCAGACGGTCAGGTGGCCGATCGGGACTTCACCCTGGACCAGTTCCAGTGTCTGCGTACGGCCGTGCTGTTCGCCCGCGAGGGCGATCAGGGTTTTGTCGGGTGCGGTCAGTCGCAATCCATTGATCAGGGGCTGACTGGTCAGTTCGTTGAGCAGATAATTAAGGCTGATACGGTCGTCGGACAACACCAGTGGCTGAATCAGGATTGCGCTGCTGCGGCCGAATATGCGACTGACGTCTGCGGCTTGCTCCGTGGCACGGGTTTGCAATCGCAGGTACTCGAATACACCACTGAGCAACAGGCTCAACAGCAGTATCAGTGCGATTGACAGCAGGGTGCGCAGAGACAGGGTATGCGCAGATTGTGAGGTGTTGGCTGTCGGCTCCATCGAGGCTCCACATCTGAAGCGGGCAGATGTACTAAGTGAATGTCGGTTGCTCGCGGTGCCGGTTATGGGCACGGCGTTGCCGTATTATGCATGGATCACAAAGACCTTTGATCCAGGTTAAGGTTATACTGTACCGCTAAAATCATCGAGCCGGATAGATGAGATGAACATAGAAGCCTATATGACTACATTGGGGGAGCGCGCGCGCGCCGCTTCCCGTTTGATGGCGCGTGCCGACAGCGCCAGTAAAAACACCGCACTGGCCGCCATGGCGGATGCCATTGATGCCAGCCGTGCAGTGCTGGCCGAGGCCAATGACAAGGATATGCAGCACGGCCGTGAAAAGGGTCTGGATGCTGCCATGCTGGACCGTCTGGAACTGACCCCGGCCCGTATCGACGGCATGATCGAGGGCTTGCGTCAGGTGGTGGCACTGCCTGACCCGATCGGCGGTATCCGTGACATGAACTACCGTCCGTCCGGCATTCAGGTCGGCAAGATGCGGGTGCCGTTGGGCGTGATCGGCATCATCTATGAATCACGTCCCAACGTGACCTGTGAAGCGGCCAGCCTGTGTCTGAAGTCTGGTAACGCGGCTATCTTGCGCGGCGGGTCAGAAGCGATCCATTCGAACCAGGCGATTGCGGCCTGCATCCGTCAGGGGCTTGAAGCAGCCGGTTTGCCGCAGGAAGCGGTGCAGGTCGTCGAAACCACTGATCGTGAAGCCGTGGGCCGGCTGATCGCCATGCCGGAATATGTGGACGTGATCGTGCCGCGCGGCGGCAAGGGTTTGATCGAACGGATCTCGGCCGACGCACGGGTGCCGGTGATCAAGCATCTGGATGGTATCTGCCATGTCTATATTGCGGCCGAGGCCGACAAGACCAAGGCATTGAACATCGCGATTAATGCCAAAACGCACCGCTATGGCACCTGCAACACCATGGAAACGCTGTTGGTGGATCAGGTGGTGGCTGCAGAACTGCTGCCGGAGCTGGCGGAACATTATGCCCAGCTGGGCGTTGAACTGCGTGGCTGTGAACAGACGTTGGCACTGTTGCCGGATATCTCCGCCGCCACGGCTGAAGACTGGGATACCGAATACCTGGCCCCGATTTTGGCGGTGAAAATCGTGGCCGACATGGCTGCGGCGATCACGCACATCAATCGTCATGGTTCGCACCATACGGATGCGATCATCACCGAGAACTATACCCAGGCACGGGCGTTCCTGCGGGAAGTGGATTCCAGCTCGGTGATGGTCAATGCGTCGACCCGTTTTGCCGATGGCTTTGAGTATGGTCTGGGTGCCGAAATCGGCATCTCGACCGACAAGATTCACGCCCGAGGTCCGGTTGGGCTGGAAGGTCTGACCTCCGAAAAGTACGTGGTACTGGGCGACGGTCAGGTTCGCGTGTGAGGCAGCCGCTGGTGTTCATGGGCGGTACGTTTGACCCGATTCATAATGGTCATCTGCGTACGGCACTGGAACTCAAGCAATGGCTCGGGGTCGATCAGGTATGTCTGATCCCGTCCGGCGCGCCGGTACACCGTGATGAACCGGGCTGCACACCTGATGAACGGTTGGAAATGGTGCGCCTGGCGGTGCAGGATGAGCCGGCACTGAGCGTGGATGCTCGTGAAATCGAGTCGGATACGCCCTCATACTCGTTGTTGACGCTGCAGGCTCTGCGCCATGAGCGTGGTCCCGAGTGTCCGATTATCATGACGATGGGGATGGATGCCTATCAGGCCTTGCCGAGCTGGTACCGGTGGCAGTCCTTGCTGGACTATGCCCACATTCTGGTATTGGCACGGCCCGGTTACGACGGCCGGGAAGCCGGGGCTGAACTACAGGCTTTTACCCGGCAGCATCAGGCGGCAGCCATTGACGAACTGCTGACCACTGCGGCCGGTAAGGTCTATATTCAGGAACTGACTCCGCTGGGTATTTCGGCAACACAGATCCGCCACCAGATCACCCAGGGGTTGTCCCCGCGTTATCTGTTGCCGGAACCGGTATGGCACTATATTCAGCAACACAAACTTTATGCTCACAATTAACAAAGGTACAACGCTGTAATGGAGATCGATCAACTGCGTGAGCTGGTGCGTACTGCACTGGTCGACATGAAAGCACGTGATATCACTGAACTGGATGTACGTGGCAAATCCAGCGTCACCGATTACATGGTGATCGCTAGCGGCACGTCCAAGCGTCATGTGATGTCAGTGGCGCAGGACCTGTTGGAAAAGGTCAAGGCGGCGGGTCTGCTGCCAATCGGTACTGA
>Ga0193962_1001152_pt1 | contig 12368 bp, 12 predicted proteins | sample FB_5_MG_FD_140335 | JGI IMG/M metagenome (GOLD analysis project Ga0193962, IMG submission 140335) | Microbial mat bacterial communities from the Broadkill River, Lewes, Delaware, United States - FB_5_MG | ecosystem: Environmental > Aquatic > Freshwater > River > Microbial mats | place: USA...
CCTAAAACGTGGCATAAAGTAATTGAACAATGGGGTGCAGCTCAAATGCAAAAAAGGTTTGAAAAGTTTGCTTCAAGATGGATGGAAGATGAAGATTTTGCCGCTTGGATTGCTATTAGAACTATTGTTACAAGTATTACTAAGACAAAAAGTAATGATATGAAAACTGCTTTAAATTTTATTTATTCAAAAGATTTTGAATTAGGAGCTTATAAGGGAAGAAAATTAACATATAGAGATTTTAATGGACAAATTAGAATGCCAGTTGCTCTAGTACAGCCAAATGCACTAGTCTCAACATCACCTCAAGATGGTTTTTTACATCCTACAAATGATTTGGATACTTTAGGTATTGCATCTTATCAAGTTGAATGTAAGAAGTAAAAATACTAACTTACATCTCCACTTAATATTTTTGGATATTTTGACAAGATATTCTCTTTTATTTGCTCAATTTCTAAAGAGTCTAAATTAGAAGAGAAATCTTTTTTATTTTCAAAATCTAAAATAACCTTCATAGGTTTTGAATCTAAGAATATTATACGTTTTGATAAAGTAATTGCTTCTTTTAAATCATGAGTCACTAATATAACTGTAGGTTTATACTTCTCGTAAAACCTCATAAAGTCACTTCGTAAACTCTGAGCTGTTGGATGATCAAGAGAGATAAAAGGTTCATCAAGTAATAATACTTCTGGTTTATTTATAAAAGCACGTACAAGTGCAACACGTCTTTGCATTCCACCTGAGAGCTCTTTTGCATATGAGTTTATATAATCTTTTAAACCTACTTCAATTAATGCATTTTTAATCTCTTCTTCATTTTTTAATATAGAAACTAACATAATATTTTCAAAAACACTAAGCCATGGAATAATTCTTGAGTCTTGAAACATTACACCAATATTACTCTTAGAGATATTTTCATTATCAAATAATATAGAACCTAAATAGTCATCATCAATATTTGAAACTATATTTAAAAGTGATGTTTTCCCACAGCCTGATGGTCCTATGATAGATATAAATTCGCTTTTGTTAATTTTTAATTTAAAGTTATCAATTATTTTATTTTCTTGATATTTTTTTGAATTTATATTTATACTTAACATCTTATCTCCACTTATTTGCTTTTTTCTCTAAGGGTCTTAAAATATATGTTTCAATTAAAAGTATTACAATAATAAAAGCCATAGAATAAGCCATAATACTTTCAATATCAAAAAACTGAAAAAACATAGACAACTGAAATCCAATACCTGAACTTCTTCCTAATAATTCAACTACTAAAACTATTTTCCAAATTAGTGAAAGACCAGTTCTAGCACTAGCCATTATATATGGGTAAATTTGAGGTAAATATATTTTTGTAAAAGTATCATACTTTGAAACTTTATAAACTTGAGCTATTTGCATATATTTTAAATCAATTGTTCTCGCACCTTCTCTAATTGTAACTATTACAGTTGGAACTTTGTTTAAAACAACAGCTAATAAAGCTGCAAAATCTGTTAAACCAAACCAAATATAGCAAATAATTATTGTTACAAGTGCTGGAATATTCAACCCAATTACTAGTAATGTATCTAAAGAATTATCAATTCTTTTATATTCCCCCATTAAAATACCAAAGAAAACTCCAATACTCATTGCAATGAAAAATGTAATTGCAACTCTTGATAAAGTAATACCTAAATGATAAAAAAGCTCACCTTCACTTATATGATAAAAAAGGCTTTTAAATACAGAAACAGCTGTTGGAAATGTATCGGAAGATATAAGTAATGCCAATGTTTGCCAAAGGATAAATATAGTTAAAATTGAAAGGAATCTAGTTTGACTTGGCATTTTTTATTTTACCACTTAATATTTGGAGTAAAATCCCAAAATATTTTTTCATCTAAAAACTTACTTTTTCCTACAAGTTTTTCTCCACCTTCATTATATAAAATATCAAATACTTTTTTTGAACTTTCAATATGTTCTTTATTAAAATTCTTTACAGTACCATTTATATATCCATTTTTTAAAGCTTCAAACATTTTCTCATTTTTTACTTTCATTAAAGGTTTTATTCTAATCCATTCTTCACTTGAAGTGCTTAATAGCTTTTTTGTTTCATATGAGGCTTGTAAAAAACTATTAATAGTTTTCATGTTTTTTCTTCCATAATCACTATTAAATGTCCAACCAATTAAAGGAATATCACTATTAATATTAAACTCATTAAGTATTTCTTTTACACCTAACAGTCTTTTCATTTTTTTTGAATCTAGTTTAGCATTGAAATGCCAGAAATTAATTGCAGCACTCAAAGATTTATCAAGCATCTTTTTATATAAAATAGGAGGTGCCGCAAATACAGGTTCTAGCATATTTTTCAAATCTTTATCATACATCTTTTTTGAATAAGCTCTAAATAACAACCATGTTTTATCTACACTTCCACCTGCAATTCCTAGTTTTTTATCTTTTAAATCTAGAATAGAATTTATTTTCTCATCATTTACATATAAAGCTCCAACTGCTTTAGAATAAGGATAAAAAGAGATATCTTTATTAGAAGCTTTTTGTCTATTTACCCAGATCCAATCATTTACAATAACATCAACACTATTAGATTGTAAAGCAATTGACACTGCATTTTTTGAAGCTAGTTTTACTACTTCTACTTCAATTCCATATTTTTTATCAAAGTTATTATGTTTTAAAACTTCTAATTCCCAATTTACAGTTCCAAAAGCTAAAACACCTATTTTAATTTTTTCATTTGCAAAAAGATTTATAAGTGTAGCAAATAATACAATTATTAGTTTTAATTTCATAATTATTCCTTCTTTATTTTCAATATTGTAATGCAAGAAAATAGCCTGATTATAGCGCTATTTTTTTCTATATAATCGCTATAATCAAGCTATAAAATAAATATATACTTTCAACATCTTAAAAAAATATCAAATAAAAAGGATAAGTATGAAAAGTTTAAAAAAAGTTGTATTAGTTGCATTAGCTACGTCTACATTAGCATTTGGTCATGGAGACGTTGTACCACATTCAGTAGAAACTAAAGGTTTAGCAAATGTTGCAGATGATGTAATAGTTAATCCATTTAGAGGAAATGAAAAAGCAATAGAAATTGGGAAAGGTGCTTATAATACTAACTGTGCAAGATGTCATGGTTTAGGTGCAGTTTCAGGTGGTGTTGCTCCTGATTTAAGAGCATTAGATGCAGGTGATGATGATATTGATGAATATTTTGTTACTAAAGTTATAGAAGGTGCTGTTAGAAATGGTAATGTATATATGCCTCCATTTGGAGAAGTATTATCACCAGCTGCAATTTGGTCAATTAGATCATGGGTTGAAACTTTACCAACAGATGATTTATAAGATTTAATCATGTTATATAAAATTACATTTCTAATCATTTTACTAATATCAAACCTAAGTGCTAGATCTCTTGAAGAAATCCAAGAATCTGGCGATATTATAATAGCTGTATATGAGAATTTCCCTCCTTATTCATATATTGAAAACGATGAACCAAAAGGTATAGATATAGACCTTGGTAAGCAAATTGCAAAATCAATAGGTGTAAAACCAACTTGGTATTGGACAGGTTCAGATGAGACTTTAGATGATGATTTAAGAAATGTAATTTGGAAGGGGCATTTAATTCACAAAACAAAAGCTGATGTGATGCTTCGTATTCCTTATGATTATGAATTTATTAGAGAAAAAGACAAAAGTACAGGTGAATTAAACAATGATCTTGTAGTTATGAAAGCACCTTATCATACAGAAAGATGGGTAATAGCAACAAATAAAGAAAAAATTCCTGAAATAAATACACTTGGTGTTTTTATGTACAACAAAATTGGTGTTGAATTAGATACTTTGCCTGACGCTCATTTAACATCATCATTTATGGGAAAACTTCGTAATAATGTAGTTCATTATCCTTCAATACTTACAGCAATTGAAGATTTAAAAAGTGGCAAAATCCAAGCAGTAGCGGGCTTGAAGTCACAACTAGAACAACAACTAAAATTTAATCAAAATAAAGACAAATATTTTATGACAAAAAAAATAGATTATGTAAAATCTAAATGGGATATAGGTATTGCTGTAAGAACTGATTTTAGACCCCTTGGATATGAAATTGAGGGGTATATTGAAGAATATATAAGAAGTGGTACTTTAGAAAAGATATTTAATAAGTATGATGTTAATTATGAAATTCCTCTTGCCTTACAATAAAGATAAATAGTAGGAATCCTACTATTTATCTAAGTTTCTTATAAAATCTAATGTTAATCTAACTCCAGCTCCAGTTGCTCCAAATGAGTTATATCCCCATGGTGATTCAGTATATGCAGCACCTGCAATATCTAAATGTAACCATTTCTTTTTATTCTCTTTTTTGATAAAGTTATCTAAAAATAATCCAGCTGTAATAGATCCTGCTGCTCTTGTATTTGTAGAATTAACAAGATCTGCAATTGAACTTTTTAATTCTTTTGGTAAATATCTATTAAAAGGAAGTACTCCAATTAATTCACCTGAAGTGTTTGCAGCTTTTTGCATTTTATCTTTTAACTTATCATTATGTCCCATAGTTCCAATCATTTGATTTCCAAGTGCAACTACAACAGCACCTGTTAATGTTGCATAATCAAAAATATAATCAATATCTTTTATTTCATCTTGTGCATAACATAAACAATCAGCAAGAACCAGTCTACCTTCTGCATCAGTATTTCTAACTTCAATTGTTTTACCATTCTTTGCAACTAACACATCATCAGGTTTATAAGCATCTCCACCAATCATATTTTCAACTGCTCCAATGATTCCATGAACTTCATAATCAAAATTTAAAGCTTTTAAAGTATTCATAATTCCTAATACGGCACTTCCTCCACCTTTATCACATTTCATAGAAACCATACTTCCACCAACTTTTAAGCTTAAACCACCGCTATCATACGTTAAACCTTTTCCAACTAGTACAATCTTACCTTTTGGTTCTTTTGGCTTATATGATAGGTGTATAAGCTTTGATTCGTGTCTTGAAGCTCGTCCAACATTATACATTGCATTCATACCATTTTTAAGAAGATATTCTTCTCCTTGAATAATACATTGTAAGCCATTTTCACTTGCAATATTTTTTGCATCGTTTGCCATTGTATCTGGGAAATAATCTTCAGGAGGAGTATTGATAATATTTCTAACCATATTTACACTTGCTGTAACTGCTAAGCTTTCATCTAATTGTTTTTGAAGTTCATCTTTATCTTTTTTTGAATTTGTTGTAGAAATAGTAATTTCAAGTTTTTTTTCTTTTTTCTTAGCTGATTTATATTTAGTAAATTCATATGCACCTAAGATTAAACCTTCTACAATTTCGTCTATTTTTAACTCTTTTTCATCTTGAATTAAATCAAACTTTACACTTTTGATATTTAATTTTTTAATTGATCTAATTGCAGAACTAAAACATAGTTTTAAATCTTCTTTTTTTAATTTTAATGTTGAAACATAAAACTTGTTTTTATTTGCATCAAAGAATGTATCAAATGATTTTAAATCAAATGATACTTTTTTAAGAAGTTTTTGCTCTTTTTTTTCTAATTTTTTTAAATCTTTTACTACTACTAATTCAATATCGCAATCAATATTATTTAGTTCTTTTTTTGATAATTTAATATTCATTTATTTTCCTTTTCTTTTGTATTCAAAGTGTTGGTAATCTTTGATTGTAATCCAATCTCCACCCCAACTCCATCCGTATTTTTTAAATATCTTAACAGCTTCATCATCTTTTAATAAAATAGCTCTATCTTTTAAAGTATTCTCTTTATGCACTCTTTTTCTATATTTTAAGGACTCTTTATGAGAAATATAGCCCTTTCTTGAAATATAAGGATTTTCAATAGGATTAATATCTATTGCTTTTCCATAAGAATGGTTTGACCATTTTTTTGTACCTGCAACTACACGACAGTTATAAGCTGATGTGTTATTTGCTTCAATTGATTTCCAATCATCATTATTGTAATTACTTACTAATTTCATTTGATAAATTGGGTATTTTATTTCATATAACTCTTTAAATATTTTTTCTACATTTGAAGAGATATCTTTATGAACTAGAAGTTCCCCTATTTTATCTTTTCCATCATATCCTAGATGTTTAATAGAAAGAAGTTTTAAATCTTTAAAGGGTACTGGACAATTTTTTTTTGAACTATTTTGATAAGCTTGTGAAGAAGAAAGGAATATAAATATGATTAAAAAAAAGTATTTTATCATAGATATATTCCTTTTATATGTTTTAATTTTTATCTAGTTTTTTTAGTTTTTGTTTAAACCATTTAAATCAGAAAATGCTATTTCAAGTCTTGCAATCATTGATTCTTGTGAAGCTCTTAACCATTTTCTTGGATCATAATAAGATTTATTTGGCTTATCTGGACATTCTGGATTTCCAATTTGACCTTGTAAATAAGCATGGTTTTTCTCAACATAAGATCGAACACCATCCCAAGTTGCCCATTGAGTATCTGTATCAATATTCATTTTGATAACACCATAATCAATTGCTTCTCTAATTTCAGATAGTTCAGAACCAGAACCACCGTGGAATACAAAATCAACAGGTTCAATTTGCGTTCCATGTTTTTCTTGGATAAATTTTTGAGAATTATCTAAAATTTTTGGAGAAAGTTGAACATTTCCTGGCTTATATACACCATGCACATTTCCAAATGAAGCTGCTATTGTAAAGTTAGGACTTACTTTACTTAACTCTTCATAAGCATACGAAACTTCTTCTGGTTGAGTATATAAAAGTGCGTTGTCAACATCAGAGTTATCAACACCATCTTCTTCTCCACCTGTGATTCCAAGTTCAATTTCAATCATCATATCAAGTTCGTTCATTGTTTTAAAATATTCAACACATGTTCCAATATTTTCTTCTAAAGGCTCTTCACTTAAATCTAACATGTGAGATGTATATAAAGGACGACCTGTTTTTTCAAAGTGTTCTTTTCCAGCTTCTAATAAACCATCAATCCAAGGTAAAAGCTTTCTAGCTGCGTGATCTGTATGTAAAATAACAGGAATACCATAAGCTTTTGCCATAGTGTGAACATGGTTTGCACCAGAAACTCCACCTAAAACAGCAGCATCAGAAATCTTTAAACCCTTACCTGCATAATACCCTGCTCCACCATTTGAAAACTGAATTATTACAGGAGAGTTAACTTTTGCAGCAGCTTCTAAAACTGCGTTAACTGAATCTGTTCCTACAACATTTACTGCTGGAATGGCAAACTTATTTTCTTTTGCGTAAGCAAATAATTTCTTTGCTTCACTTCCAGTTAAAACTCCTGCTTTTACTATTTCTAATACACCCAAAACTAATCCCCTTAAAATTTATTTAATTACAATTTTTGCTGTTTTTCTTAATTTGTCAGAAATCTCTTTTACACTTTTATTGTAAGCATTTCCTACTAACATTTGTGTAATATTACCTTTTACTTCATTAAAAGATAATGACTTACCAGCTGTTTTATCTTTTAAATAAATAACATGGTAACCAAATTGTGTCTTTACAGGTGTTTTTGAATAAGAGTTTTTATTTAACTTATTTGCTGCTGCTGAGAATTCTGGTACCATTTGATTTGATGGGAATTTACCTAAATAACCGCCCTTAACACCAGTTGGTCCAATTGATTTAGTTTTTGCTAAAGATGTAAATTTTGCAGATTTATTTGAAGCACTATTAATTTGCTTAATAATACTTTTAGCTTCATTTTCAGTTTTAACTAAAATATGACTAGCTTCTAATGTTGTTGGAACTACAAAGTTTGCTTTATTTTTATCATAAAATGATTTAATTTCAGAATCACTTGGTTTATGCTTTGCTAGTTCATTTTTTTGCCAAACTTGAAATGCTAAATCTTGTTTCATTTTACTCAAAGCATCTTTATATGCTTTATCATTTTCAATTCCATCTTTAATAGCTTGTTTTGCTAAAAGCTTTTTATTAATAATTTGTTCTAATACTTGCTTTTGTGCATTTTTTGGTAATTTTGAAAAATCAATTCTTGGATCTTGTAAAACTAAAGCTACATCAGCTTTTGTAATTTTATCTCCATCTACTGACGCATAATAATCAGCTGCGTTTAACGATACAGTAGTAATTGCTAAAGTTGCTACTAAACTTGAAATTATTTTTTTCATTTTTTTCCTTGTAAGTTTTATTTTTGATTATTTTATCAATTTTAGGTTAATAGTAGGTTAACTTAAAAGAATTTTAAAATTTAGCTTAAAATACCTTTAATTTTTGATTTATTTATGATACAATTCCGACAAATATTAAACTTAACTTAATTTAAGGGATACAACTTATGAGAATATTAATAATTGAAGATGAAATAACTTTAAATAGAACACTTCAAGAAGGCTTAACTGATTTTGGTTATCAAGTTGATGCTGCAGAAAACTATAAAGATGCTGAATACTTTATTGACATTAGAAACTATGATTTAGTTTTAACAGATTGGATGTTACCAGATGGTGATGGGCTTGAATTATGTAAAATGGTTAAAAATAGAAGTTCAAGAACTGCTGTTGTTATCATTTCTGCAAGAGATGATAAAGAATCTGAAATTGAAGCATTAAAATCAGGAGCTGATGACTACATCAAAAAACCTTTTGATTTTGACATTTTATTAGCAAGAATTGAAGCTAGATTAAGATTTGGTGGAACTAATGTAATTGAAATTGATGACTTAATTATCAATCCAGATGAAGAAAAAATCGAATATGCAGGAAATGAAATAGAATTAAAAGGTAAACCTTTTGAAGTTTTAACTCATTTAGCAAGACATAGAGATCAAATTGTTTCTAAAGAACAATTATTAGACGCAATCTGGGAAGAGCCAGAATTAGTAACTCCAAATGTTATTGAAGTTGCAATTAATCAAATTAGACAAAAAATGGATAAACCATTACAAATTTCTACTATTGAAACTATCAGAAGAAGAGGTTACAGATTCTGTTACCCTAACTTAACTGAAGATGAAAAAGCAGCAAAAAACAATAGCTAATTAGGCAAAGATGGAAGCGAAGAGTATATATAAACAGTTTTATACAAAACTAATAATTGCAACTTCGCTTTTCATTATTACACTTTCATTTATATTCTACGAATACACAAGAAGTACTGTTTATGAAAACATCCAAGAAAAGATGTTAAAGAGTGCAAAAGAAATTTATTTAATATCTCTAAAGAAAAAACTTACAAAAGAAAACTTTGAAGCAATTGAACATGATGATGTTACAATTGAACTAGTTAGTAATATAAGTATAAAAAAATACAAATTCTACAGATACAAAAAAAATGAAACTTACTATATAAAATTGATTTATCCTCTTGATTTAAATAATAAACTTTTTGTTCAAATTAACAGAAATATTAATTTTGAAAGAGATTTAGTATATTCAATAATATTTAAGAATCTTTTTATTTTAGCAATTCCAGGTTTTATTTTAATGCTTTTATATTCACTTGCTGTTTCAAAATCATTACTTAAACCTATTATTCAAATAAATAAAAAACTATCGAATATGGATGAAAACTCACTAACACAGATTGATAAAAAAGATTTACCAATTGAATTTCACTCCTTATCAAACTCTATTAACTCATTAACAAATAGAATTGAAACCTATGTAAAATTTAAAAAAGAGTTATTTATTGGTGCTGCGCATGAGCTTAAAACTCCACTTGCAGTAATGAAGCTAAAAAATGAAGTAACATTACGTAAAACAAGAGAAGTAGAAGATTATGAAGAAACATTAAAGCTAACTGTAAAACAAATAGATGATATGAATGTAATGATTTCTTCTATTTTAGATATAGGTCGTGCAGAAGGTGCTCAGTTTGAACAAACAATTGATTTAGATTTAGTAGAATACTTAAAGAAAAAATCAAACGATTACCGAATGCTAAGTGCTCAAAAGAATATCATTATCACATTTTTCTCAAATGTAAACACTTTAAAAACATCTATTCAAGTAACTTTATTAAATCAAATATTACAAAACTTCGTACAAAATGCTATCAAGTTTACACCTGAAAATAAATCAATTGCTATTAGATTGAAAAAAACTAAAACAAAAGTTGTAATTACTGTAACCGATGAAGGAGCAGGAATTGATGAAAAAATGGATTTATTTGCTCCATTTAAAAGATATGGAAACCAAAGTGGAGTTGGACTTGGTCTATTTCTAGCAAAAAATGCAGCAGATGCATTAAGAGCAAAAATATCTATAAAAAATAGAAAAGATCAAAAAGAAGGATGTATTGCTAAACTTGTTATTAACAATACATCAAATATTATGGATATTTAAATTCTAAAATAAATTAGCGTGTTCTATTTTAGTGCACTTATTTTGAACTACTTTCATTCCAGCTTTTTCAGCCTTTTGTGCAGCTTCATTGTTTACTAAACCTAATTGAGTCCATACACAATCAATATCTCCTCTTGCAATACAAGCATCTACAACTGCAGCAATTGCATTGGGTTTTCTAAATACATCTACCATATCAATTTTAAATGGAATTTCTTCTAAACTTCTATAAACTTTTTCGCCTAAAATAGTCTCTTCTTTTGGATAAATAGGAACTATTTTAAAACCAGCTCTTTGTAAATAACGTGCAACCATATTCGAAGCTTTTTCTTCATTTGGAGAAAGACCTGCAATTGCTATTGTTTTTGTATTTTTAAAAATCTCTTTTATTTCTTCATTATTTGAATTAACACTTGGGAATTCGCACTCCATATTTATGTCCTTTTATTAGTTTTTGTTATTTTTGTAAATACAGATTATATCAAAAAACTACTTTTTCTTTAAATGTAAATCCAGTTGAGGAAATGGTATTTCAATTTCATATTTATATAATGAATTATAAATAAGTGTTAAAAAGTCTGATTTTAATGAGTTTGGTCTAAATTTATCATTTGCTTTTACCCAAACTAAAAGTTCAAAATCTACACTACTTGTATTCATATTTTCAAGTCTTATATCTGGTTGCTTATCTTTTATATTTTTTAAATATGTTAATTCACTATTTTGAAGTTCATGTAAAATTATCTCTTTTACTCTTTCAATTTTAGTACCATAAGCAACACCAAAAGGAATATGAAGTCTTCTTGTTGCATCATCTAGTGTCCAATTTATTACATTATTTTGAATAAACGATGAATTTGGAATTACTATATCAATATTATCAAAAGTTTTAATAGTAGTAGATCTAATTCTAATATCAGTTACAGTTCCTTTTAATAAGTCATTTATTTCAATAATATCTCCTATTCTAATAGTTCGTTCAAACATTAGAATAATACCTGCTATAAAATTTGAAACAACAGTTTGAAGCCCAAAACCAATACCAATAGATAAAGCACCAGCAATTAGTGAGATAGAAGACATATCAATTCCAACACTGCTCATAGAAACCATTATTGTAATTAATATAATTAGGTAATACCCAATATTTGCAATTAATCTTAATGACATTTGACTCATATTTGGCCATCTTGCAGAAATTTTGAAAATCCATCTTTTATAGAAGAATCCAAATAAGAATCCTATTATTATCAAAAATAATGCTTTTAAAATACTTAAAAAACTTATTGCTTGTTCATTAAACACAAAAAGAGTAGTAGTAAAATAACTCTTCAAGTCACCTATATAGTTTTTACTTTCAAATAATGACTTACCTAAAAGGGCTTTAGTATTTCCAAATATTTTTTTTGAAATATTTTTTAATATTATATTTTGAACAAGATATATATTTACAATTTCTGTGTTTAAATTTGGTATTAGAATATTAATTTCTTCATGCAATTTTAGAAAAGTTTGATTGTCTTTAGAAACTAAGGAATCCAAAATCTTTTCAGTTAAAAAATTAACTTTTGTAAAATACTCTGTTTGAAGTAATTTTTCTACTTTTAATATCTCTTTTTGAAGTTGTTCTTTATTTTTTTCATTTCCAATAATAGTTTCTTTTTCTAACTCAATTTCATATCCAACTTTTTGCTGTTCAATCTTTTTAATATTCTCATTAATTTTCTCCAATTCTTTTATATCTTTGTTGTTTGAGAAAGAGTCTCTTTTTTCCAATAGTTCAACAATTGTATTTAATACAATATTTTTATTAGTATCAAATAATTTTAGACTGCTTTCAAGGTTATTTTTTTGTATTTTATAATACGCATATTGCAATTGATATGATAATAAAAAATCTTTATCTTTTTCAATAATATTTTCTATTCTTTTTTTAA
>Ga0193962_1001153_pt1 | contig 12355 bp, 14 predicted proteins | sample FB_5_MG_FD_140335 | JGI IMG/M metagenome (GOLD analysis project Ga0193962, IMG submission 140335) | Microbial mat bacterial communities from the Broadkill River, Lewes, Delaware, United States - FB_5_MG | ecosystem: Environmental > Aquatic > Freshwater > River > Microbial mats | place: USA...
AAAAAGTATTTTGACTGCTTCTCTTAGACCTTTACAATCATTTTTGAAAGCAACTCCCCAGGGTAGGAATACAGCAAGGAACTTTCTCTCTTGGTGTGTTTAGGTATCTGGGAGGAGTACTTACTCCTTATCTAATACAATCCAATAAATCCCATAACAAAAGCACTCACAAAGAATTTTTATGTTACAGTAGTCTAATTTAATCTAATACAAGGTAACAAAATCTAAGCTAAAATGTTACCCGATATGTTACTTTCAATTTATTACCCAATATTTAGGTAACAAATAAGGTAGCAAATTATGATTATAACTAAGTATTAAAGGGCTTTGATATGATTAACAAAATAAAAAGTGATAAAACAATTTCAAGTAAAAAACCAAAAGAAAAAGATTATGTGATTACTGATGGTGGCGGACTTCAACTAAATGTAAGAGCCAACAATACTAAAAGATGGGAATTTATATATAAAAGTCCAAAAACATTAAAAAGACGAAAATATCCAGTAGGACTTTATCCAAGTATTACACTTGTACAAGCAAGAGAATTAAGAGATAAATATATCAATCTTATTAAGCAAGGGATAGACCCCATAGATAAAAAAAGAGATGATGAATCAAAATCAAAACTAAATGATAATAGTAATTTTATCTTAATAGCTGATGACTGGTTATCTTATGAAGAAAAAAGAACTACACCTCAAACACATAGAAGAAAAAAAGCTATTTTAGTAAATGATAGTTACCCCTTTTTTAAGAATAAATCTATCAATAATATTAATCACCAAGATATTATCAAAGTATTAGAAATGAGATTAAAAAAAACAATTCATAAATCATCTATAAAAGCAAAACAGAACAATGGAATAGAAACAGCTAATAAACTTTTTAATTACCTTGATACCATCTTTAAATTTGCAATAACTAAGGGATTATGTAAATACAATCCTTTTAACGATATTATCAAAGACTTAGTAATACCAAAAGCCAAAACAGTGCATAATCCAAAGCTAACAGAAACAACAGATATAAAAAAACTTGTAAATGATGTTTATAATTATCAAGGACACTATTCAACAATCAACGCTTTAAAATTTGCTTTACATATACCTCTTAGGGCTGAAAATTTAGTAAATCTAAGATGGAGTTATATTAATTTTGAAGATGCAAGTATAACTATACCAAGGGAACTAATGAAAATTAAAAATCATAATTTACCTGACTTTAAAGTGCCTTTATCAAATGAGGTTATAACGATACTAAAAGAACAATATGAATTAACTAATTTTCAAGATTTTGTATTTTTATCAAATGCAGGAAAACCAATAAATAGCAATACTCCAAATGGTGCATTAAAAAGAATGGGCTACCAAGATAAACAAACCTTACACGGCTTTAGAGGAGTGTTTAGAAGTTTGATAGATACCCATCAAATAGAGCATAATTTAGACTATGAAGTGAAAAGAAGATTTTTAGACCATCACGATGAAAACAAAGTGGAACGAGCATATAATCATAGAGCTGAATATTTTGAACAAATGAAACCTTTAGTTAATTATTGGAGTGATTTTATTATGACTATTAAAGAAAAAAAGGCAGATAACTAATGAAACAGCCAAGTGTAGAAGAGTTAATTGAAAATGTTAGAGCTGATGAAAGTCTCAAATTTGAACTATTTAAACAATACCCTAAGGTTATAATTGATAAATGCGGATTTAGACCATTGGATATGGTAGATTATAAAAATATGTTTAATTTGTTATTTGAAGAGGGCTTGATTAATAATGAAAATAAAGAAGATTTTTTTTACATACTTGATATAATTTTTTTTACTCATATTATGATAGAAGCAAAAAAATTAAATTATTCAAGCATAAATAAAAAGAAAACACTAAAACAAAAAATAAATAATATAAAAAATACATATAGCATACTTGATGAACTTGAAATATTAGGGGTTGAAAATGATTCTTTAGTTTCTATACAAAAAACAAAAAAAGAGTTAGAAAAATTGTTATTAGATTTAGAGTGTTTAAAAGATAATATAAAAGAGGTAGATAAAGATTCTACTTTATCACTATTTTATAATATTAAAACATATTCAAATATAAAAAATACTAGGCAGTTATATCTTGCACCGTATAAAGATGATAAATCATTATCTAATAAGAAAAAAGTTTTAAGTAATGATTATTCGAACTATATTGAAGTTTTAGAAAATAAAACAATTACTAGAGAATATATAATAAGATTATCTAGTACAGTTTTTATTGATTTTTTAGATAATACTATAGGATTATCAAAAAAATTAGAATTTACCAAAAAGATTTATAGTCATTTTTTTGATGCTAGTGAAAGCTTAATTGATAACAGAAAAATTTTTTTAAAATTTCATATATTAACAGTGAAATTTACAGAACCATTTCGTCCTATTGGTTTATCTACGGAACAATCATCTACAACAAAAGAATTTACACTAAAGCATTAATTTAACTCTTATATTTTTGGAAAAAAAAAGCTAAATATATAAGAGTTTCGATTTTTATTTTTTTCTATAATGTATATCAAGAGATTAGCTTAGTTTGTATTAGACATCTAAGTAAGAAATATACATAGCTAGTATAATCCAAAACACAAAAAATAATTGCAATTATAATTTTCAATAGAGGAAATTAGAAGATGAGTATTGAAGAATTTAAAATACTTGAAATAAAAAAATATTATCGTGCAAAAGAACTTGCTGAACATTTAGGTATTGGATTGAGTACTGTTTGGTTATATGCTAAACAAGGAAAAATAACTCCAAAAAAGATAAGTAGTCGTGTAACAGTATTTGATATTGATGAAGTTAAAAAAGCTTTATTTGTTGAGGTAGCATAATATGTTACTAAATACTAAATCGGTGCATACAATGCAACAACAGGATAACAATTTGAAAGAGATGTTATCAAGTCTTAAAAGTACATATCTAAATAATAGAGATAATATTAAATCTTTATTAGAAAGTTATGGTTTTGGTATAAATAAATTGTACCAATTTGTTGATGATAAGTCCCAAGTAATAGCACCCAATGGTTACATAAAACAATTTGGTAGTGATAAAGGTTTTATAGGTGGTGATGTGGTGGATTTTATTAAATATTCACTAAATAAAAGTTTTAAAGATGTAGTGATAGAAGTATATTCTTTTTTTAATGGTAATAGTTATCCAATAGAAACAAAAGTTATACAACAGAAACCAAAATATTCTTTAGAGAATATAGATAGTTTAATGAAAAGGAATCAAATTCCTAAAGATAAAATATCTCAATTGTTTGTTAGAAGTATACTAGAGCATAATACACAATTAACTCAAATGATATTAAAACAATGTATCAGATGGAGTACCACAGATGATAGTCTAGTTTATACTCAAAGAGATGAAAATGGAGATATTCAGTTTATAGCGATACATAGAAGTAAACATTTTTTAAAAAAGAATAAACAGCGTATACCGTGGGTAAAAAAGAAAGGGAGTAGTAATATTTATGTACCTAATTTCATACAAGAAGATGCAAGAATAGTATTTGTAAGTGTGGGTGTAAAAGAGATAATTTTAAATCAACTTTTGGAACTAGACTATATTTCTTTTATTAGTGATTCAATGGTTAAAACAGATTCTTTACAAAATAATGAGATGTTTCAATCTGAAATCAAACCACAAATTAAAGATAAGATTATTATCTATTTGGTGGAGCATGATGTGAGTAGTGAAAGTACAGTTGAGCCATTGAGAAATGAAGTAATGAATATTTGTAAATACTTTATTCCTATTAATGTAAATGATTTGTATCTTAATTATGCGATTAGAAAAGATGAGCTTATGCCTGAAATAAAAAAAGGAAGTGATTTTGTGGATATAGTTAATTTTATTGGAAATGTAGATGAGGTTATAGCGGTGTTGTCGGATGTAATAAAAGGCAGACTTAGAAACTTAAAAATAAATGATGGGAGCTTAAAAAATGGGTAATTTTGATGATATAGAAGATGATTTAACAAATGATAAAAAAACCCAAATTAAGAGAGTTGGGCTTACCGAAAATGATAAGAGTATTATAACAAATAATGATGATAATAGCAATGAATTTAATCAAGCTATTGAACCAAAAGCAGTAAAAAAAAGAGAACCAAAAGTAACAAATGATAAGTATTACAAAAGACATACTGAGCCTTTTAATTTTAGTAGTAAACTTTTACGAGATAGTACAAAGATTGTTTACAATGCAACTACTTCTGGATATGTACAAATAAATATAAAGACACTCCAAAACATAGCATATATTTTTAATTATGCAGGTTTTAAACTACAACCATTTTACTTGACAGATTTAAGTCCAAGTGGAACAGGTAAGGGAGAAAACATATCAAAAAATAGTGATTTATTTCTCAAACCTATTTTAGATATTGAACAAGAAAAAAGAATCAATGCAATAGATGAATATAAAAGAATAGTTTCTGAATCTAAATCAAATAAAGAAGCTAGTCAAGTACCAGTACCAAAAAATAACAGATGTATTCATGGTAATGATATATCAAAAGAGGCTTTATATGAAAGCTTTGAGGCTATACCATCACAAATGATTGAAATGAGTGAGTTGGGATTAAGACTTGAAAAGAAAGACGACCCTGTAATAGCTTATATAGTTGATGGACACAGTAAAGATATAATTAAAGCACCAAATTATAAAAATGCTAGTATGAAAAAAAACTTATTTGTAGAGAATATATCTCTATTTTTTACAGGAGATACAAACTTAGAATATTTAAGCAAGGAACTATTTTACAAACACTTAGGGGGTGGATTAATCAATCGTTGTATGATTATTTATAATGACTATATACCAAGTTCAAAAGATTATCCTGAATATTACTATATTGATAAAAGTATCAAAGAAGAGTATTCAAATATAGTGCATAGAATGATTAAATTTTCTAAAGAATGTTCATCTTATGCTATACCAAATAATTATATAAAAAGTAGTATTTTTAAAGAATATAACTCATATTTGCAAAATAAGAAAAAAGAATTACTAGATAATAGAAATCCGTTCGGGCATTTTTATAATCGAGCTAACTATAATTTTACGGCTATTATTCAAGTCTTACATTTAGTTAAATGCTTCGAGGCTAATATATGGAGCAGTGTTATTGTTGATGATACAATTAAGGAAGCGATAGAATTATGTAAGATATATTTTGATTTTTCGGGATTAATTAATGAGTTAAATGGAACTAAAGCTGAAGAGGTTAAGGACTTAAAAACTGAAAAGGTTATGAATTATATTAGTAGTCAAAAGCTACCTTTAAATATTAGAGATAGTTACAGGGCTTTAAATATAACTAAAAGTGAACTATTGAGTATACTAGCAGGAAAATATACGACTGATAATAAACAGATAACTAGAAAACTATAAACGGCTATGACATTATGACAATGACAATAAGATAATAAACGCTTTAACAAAAGCCTTTAAAGTGTCTTTGCCTTTGTCTTTTTGTCATAATATATAAAAATAAAATAAAAAGGATATATGAAATGAAAAAAGAATCAGAAGCATTAAAATATGTGTTAGAAAATAGCGGTGGATTTATGACAAATGAATGGTTAGAAAACTTTGATAAATTAACACCATTGCAAAAAATTGAAATTGAGCTAAGATTTAAGGATGGATTATACCCACACCAAGAAGAACAATTTAGAAAATGTTATCAAGACTCAAAAGAAGCTATTCAGTACATTGATAATTTTATTCTAAAGTTTGGAATTAAAGAATACTAAAAAAAGGAAAAACAACTATGACAGAACAAAATGAAAATATTAAAATAATAGAATCTAATGCTATAGGTACTAAACTTGTTACTAATTATGATGAGGTTATTAATAACTGGTGCGATACTTTAAAAGAGCATTTTAAGAAATAAATTTAATTCAGTCTAGTCATTTATTTGGCTAGTTTTTAGATACACCCTATATAAAATAAAAATATAATAATAATCTTTTAAATATTTACAAGGTAATATATATCTTATAATGCAAAATAAGGGATACTTCAAAACTATGCAAATAATCCAAACATATATCAATAATTGTAATAGACTACTCCAAACAGGAAATGCAAGAGAACACAGCTATAGAGGTGATTTACAACAGCTTTTAAATCAAATCATAAATGATGATGATATTATCGTTACAAATGAACCTGCTAGAATAGTAGATGTTGGTGCTCCTGATTATAGTATCACTAGAAAAGATATACCTATTGGATATGTAGAAGCAAAAGATGTAGGTGCTCAAGATCTAGATGGAAAAAAGATAAACAAAGAACAATTTGATAGATATAAAAATGCCTTAGATAATCTTATCATTACTGATTATTTAGATTTTTTATTTTATAAAAATGGTGAGTTAGTACAAAAAATATCTATAGCAAAAATAGAAGATGGTGTTATCGTACCACTTGAAGAAAACTATGATTTATTTGTAAACAATATTTTGAATTTTACTTCTTTTGTATCTCAAAGCATAACAAGCCCATCTAAACTAGCCAAACTAATGGCAGGAAAAGCCAGACTTTTAGAAAATGTAATAGAAAAAGCAATTTTAAGTGATGAAGAAACAGATGCAAATAATAGTCTTAGAAATCAATTAGAAGTATTTAAAGCAAATCTGATACACGATATAACAGCAGAAAGTTTTGCAGATATATATGCTCAAACTATAGCGTATGGACTTTTCGCAGCCAGACTTCACGATGATACTTTAGAAGATTTTTCAAGGCAAGAAGCGGTTTATCTTATCCCTAAATCAAATCCATTTTTAAGAGGACTTTTTAATTATATAAGTGGAGCTGAATGTGATGATAGATTGATTTGGATTATTGACTCATTGGCTGAAATATTTTTAGCTACAAATATTTCTAAACTATTAGAGGGCTTCAATCAAAAAACAGGAATGAGTGACCCTATTATCCATTTTTACGAAACTTTCTTAGGTGAATACAATCCAAAGTTACGAAAAGCTAGAGGTGTTTGGTATACACCTGAATCAGTTGTAAACTTTATAGTTCGAGCGTGTGATGAAGTGCTAAAAGATGAATTTGGTTTAGAAGATGGTTTATCAGATGAAACAAAAACAAAAATCAAAATAGATGATTTGGATGCAGGATTTACAAAAAGTGGAGTACAAAGACAAAAAGAGATAGAGATACACAAAGTACAGATACTTGACCCTGCAACTGGTACAGGTACATTTTTAGCTGAAACTATTAAGTTTATCAAAAAAGAGTTTTGGGGCGGTTCGTGGAGCAGTTACGTAGAAGAGCATCTTATTCCACGCCTTAATGGTTTTGAGTTACTTATGGCAAGTTACGCAATGGCACATCTTAAACTAGATTTACTTTTAATGGAAACAGGATACAAACCTACAAAAAATGAACAAAAAAGATTTAATGTATTTCTTACTAACTCACTAGAAGAACACCACGAGCAAACAGGAAGTTTATTTTCTTCATATCTAGCAAATGAGTCAAAAGAAGCAGATAGAATCAAAAAAGAAACTCCAGTTATGGTAGTGATGGGAAATCCACCGTATGCCGTTAGTTCTTCAAATAAAAGTGAATGGATACAAAATTTAGTACAAGACTATAAAAAAGATTTAAATGAAAGAAATATACAGCCACTTTCAGATGACTATATAAAATTCATAAGATATGGACAACACTATATTGAAAAGAATGGAGAGGGTATATTGGCTTATATCTCAAATAACTCTTTTATAGATGGCATTATTCATAGACAAATGAGAAAATCACTTTTAGAATGTTTTGATAAAATTTATATATTAGATTTACATGGTAATAGTAAGAAACAAGAAGTTTGTCCAGACGGTTCTAAAGATGAAAATGTGTTCGATATTATGCAGGGTGTAAGTATTAATATCTTTATAAAGAAAAAAGGAAACTCTTCAAAATTAGCAGATGTATTTCATTATGATTTACAAGGTAAGAGAAATTTTAAATATCAATTCTTGAATGATAATAGTTTAAATACAATTGATTGGCATAAATTAGAGTATAAAGAACCAGAGTATTTTTTTGTAAAAAAAGACTTAAAAGAAGAAGAAAATTATAAGCCAGGAATAAAAATAAATGAACTTTTTGTTCTAAATAGTAGTGGTATTGAAACAAGAAGAGATAGTTTACTTATAAACTTCGATAAAAGTAAACTAGAAGATGTTGCAGTTGATTTAACTTCTTTAGATGAAAATAAATTTCTAAATAAATATGAAATAAAAAATAGTAGGGATTGGACATATGAAAATGCTAAAAAAGATTTACAAAACTCACGGTATGAATCTATACAATATAGACCATTTGATATAAGAAATATTTTATATTCTAACAAATCTAAAGGTATTATAGGGTATCCATTTTATAAAACCATGAAACATTTTAATCTTAATAATGTTGGTCTCTGTGTTAATCGGCAAAGTAAAAGTAAAAATGCCTTTGGTAATTCTTATTTTTTAACAAATAAAATAATAGATGGTCATCTACTAGATAACAAGGCATATATAATGCCTTTATACTTGTATCAAGATGAAAATTTACTTCTAAATGAAAGAACTCCAAACCTAAACTTAGAAATAGTAAAAGAGATAGAAGAGAAACTAAATCTAAAATTTGTCAATGAAAAAGAAGAGGATAGTTCTACTTTTGCACCTATAGATATTTTAGATTATATATATGTAGTTTTACACTCACCAAAATATAGAAAAACATACAAAGAGTTTCTGAAAATTGATTTTCCTAGAGTGCCTTATCCTGATGTAAATACATTTTGGGAGCTTGTAGCATTAGGTGGAAAATTAAGAGCTTTACACTTACTAGAAGATGATACATTAAACGATAGAATTATAGATGTAGATGGAGAGGGTAGTTTAGAAATCATAAATAAACTAAACAAAAAAGACTTTACAGTAGAAGATGAGAAAGTAACTCTAAAACTCAATGATGAAGTATCTATTATAAATATTCCACTTGTATCATGGGAGTTTTATATAGGTGGATACCAACCTGCTCAAAAATGGCTAAAAGATAGAGTTGGTAGAGAACTATCAAGAACAGACTTAAAACACTACAATAAAATCATAAATGCACTTAGTAAAACAGATGAAGTTATGAAAGAAATTGATGGGGTTTTAAGTGTCTAAAATAATTATATTATTATTTATATTTCTTAGTTCTTACAAATTTGGTAAATTTATTACAGATGATTATGCAAATATATTTAATAAAAATAACAAATATTATAAGTTGATTGTGCCATTAATTAATTTTGCATCAATACTTTTAGTCTTTTCTATTTTACTATTTATTTTTGATGTATTATTCTTTTCATTAAATATAAATATTTTAAATATTTCAGCAATTGGAATTTTAATTGCAGTACTTTTAACAATAACACATAATTTTTATTTAAAAGAGGAAGAAATATTAAAAGAAGAAAAGTTTAAGAAATATCATTTTGATAATACCATAACAAAAATGATTAATAAAATTTCTTTTGAAATTAAAAGGCTTGATGAGGAATCAGATAACTATAACCAAAACAATGATGATACAACTATTCAGAATTTAGATTTTTTAACGATTAAAAATAGTTTACATGATGATATTAAAATGCTTTATCTTAATGGTATTAACATTACTAAAATTCAAGTTCTTAATGATATAGATACTAAATATCTAGCGATTTTAGATTTAAGTAAGTATAGACAAACTAATTTATTAAAAAATTATAATAAAAATATCAGAGTATTAAGAGATATATTAACAATGTTACAAAAAATTGATAAGAAAGATAGATAATTTAATAATCATACGTTTAGAGTAGAACCACGCTAACTATCAAGTACATTATAAATGTGAAAACAAAATTAGGTTCGGTATTATAAAATCAATTAATTATATATTTACAATATATAGTATATATATGTATAATATATTAAATTTATATGAATATAATACCGAAAAATCTCTAAAAAGTAAAGCAAAAATATATGATTAACGACTTAAAATAAACACCTATTTTAAATCACAAATCTTTGATAAACTAGAAAAAACAAAGAAAAGTGATAAAAATGGCACGAAAATCAAAAATAAACAATGAAATGATAAAAGAAGCTTTTGAGTTAGCAAAAAGTGGATTTAACAACAAACAAATACAAGAAGCCCTGAACATTTCTAAGGCTTTGTTATATCGCAATGTAGACTTAATAGACTCTATAAAAGAGGGTCAATTAGAACTACGTAAAAAAATCAGTTCTTCACTTCTTGAAAATGCAACAGATTTAAACAATCCTACTGTACAGATATTTTTAGCTAAGAAGTTGCGATTGTTTGATGATACTTTTAACTCTATAAATATAAAAAATACCGATGATGTTCTTACAACTGTATCAACTCTATTTAAAGCCGTTTCAGATGGTAGTATTAGTGATGATAAGGCAAATCAATTAAAATCAATCCTACATCTTTATAATGATGCTTATAATATAAATATATTAGAGAAAAGAATTACAGAGCTAGAAGAAAGTCATAATGCTTAATATCAAAAGTAGATTAAAGAAACTTCATCTTTTAAGTGTAAGTTCTAGCACAAAAGAACTTATGGTTTTTCTTATTTATTGGAGTGATGAAAATACAGCCGTTTATAATGGTATGACATATACAAAAAAAGAAATAGATACATATATTTCACAGTTTGAAAATAGATGTGATATTAGAATCGTTAATTATAAGCTAGTTACAAATGACAAACTATAAATCTTTAAAAAATAGACTTAGTAAAATATCTAGTGTAAAAACAAAAAGCAATGATATAGTAATTTTTATTGATGATGTTGCTATGTACAAAGGTGTGAGATATACAAAAGATGAATTTTATTTAGAGTTTCCTAGATTTTCAGATGATAAAGTTATTGATATAATATGAAAAATGCAACTATAAATAGCTTATTTATAACTTAAAGAGTATTTATAAATAGCTATGTTATAATTTAGAAAATAAGGAAAAGGGTGTACTCAATATGAATAAAGAATATATATTAAATTTTCTAACAACACATAAACAAGAGTTGCAAAATAATTATGCCCTTACTAAAATAGGTTTATTTGGAAGCTATGCAAAAAATACTGCAAATGAAACCAGTGATATAGATATAGTAATACAATCAACTAAAAAAGATTTTTTTTTAAGGGATGATTTAAAAGAGTATTTAGAAAATACTTTTAAAGTGCCAGTTGATGTGGGCTATATAGATAGTTTTAGACAATATTATAAATCGAAAATAGAAAATGATATAATTTATGTCTAATAGTAAAAAAAGAGATATAGAACTTTTTATTGTTGATATTTTTGTAGCAATAGAAAAAATAAAAGAATATAGTAATCCTTTTACTAATCCAAGTGATTTTCAACATAGTAGTTTACATTGGGATGCTTCTATGCGACAACTAGAAATTATAGGGGAAGCATTAAATAAACTTCTTGAAGATGAAAAATTTAACTTATTAGCACCAAATTATTTTAGAAAAGTAGTAAATTTTAGAAACTCTATAATTCACGGATATTTTGGTATAGATTTAGAGGAAGTATGGAATATTATTACTGAAAAATTAGAGGTACTAAGAGTTGATTTATTATTAATTGTAAAAGATAATATAAATTTAGAAGAAGCAATTTTATGTGAAATTGAAGAGTATAAAGAATTAAATGATATAAATATTGTAAAGTATTTAATTCAGTTTAAATCATAGTTAATTTTCCTTTTTGTTACCCTATATGTTACCTTTGAAATATAAATATAATTACAAATACTTTATTTAAGGTATTTACTAATATTAAGTAGGTATCTGGGAGGAGTACTTAACTTCTCTATGAAAAACAATCAAACAATCCCCATCATAAAAAATTTAAACTTAATAATAGTACAATTTATAAATATATTACATATAAAATAATATAAATCAATTTGTGAAAACTGGTATTTGCAAAGAGTTATGAAAAAGAGACAATTAAAAGTTTTGTTTAAAATATGTTATAATCAAGAAAATATATGAAAGGTTTAGTTATGTTAAATAAAGATGCCATAGTGTCAAAACTAAAGGAACTAAAGCCTAGATATGAAGATGAGGGATTGATTCTTTTGGGATTGTTTGGAAGCTATGCACGAGATAATCAAAATAACTTTAGTGATATAGATATTGCTTATAAACTAGATTATGATAAATTTTCACAAAAGTATAAAGATGGATTT
>Ga0193962_1001155_pt1 | contig 12338 bp, 30 predicted proteins | sample FB_5_MG_FD_140335 | JGI IMG/M metagenome (GOLD analysis project Ga0193962, IMG submission 140335) | Microbial mat bacterial communities from the Broadkill River, Lewes, Delaware, United States - FB_5_MG | ecosystem: Environmental > Aquatic > Freshwater > River > Microbial mats | place: USA...
GTTGAAGAAATAGTTGCAGATATTGTGAAACAATCTAAAAATATCCACGACTTACAGAGGAAACAAGCAATTGACGAAGTCAAGCTTCGAGCTGAAGAGTTGGGAATTAATATTAGTATTGAGGAGGATAAATGAGATATTTATTGTTTGGTGGTGAATGTTATTATGCAAGAGGTGGTGCACACGACCTACTAGGTTCTGGGAACAGTTCCGATGATCTTATCAAAAGCGAGGCTCTTAACGCCAGAGACATTGAATGGTGGCATGTCTACGACACTGTTGAAAGAAAAATAGTATGCAGATCAGAGGCTATTCCTCATGGGTAGATGAGGATGATTACTAAGGAGAAATGTTATGTTTGAAGTTGTTGTATTGTTAGTGCTTTTTCAGTTGAAGCATTTTGTTGCAGATTATCCATTACAAAATAGCTATATGCTAGGGAAGTTCAAAGAGTCTGGTTGGGTTGCACCGTTATCAGCTCATTGCCTAGTCCATGCCGCCGTGACATTTGCAATATGCCTGAGTTATGGTTTGACAGTTGCAGTCTTAGCGGCTTGCTTTGACTTTATTGTTCATTTTGCAATGGATCGAGTTAAAGCATCACCAAAACTATTAGGAAGGTACAAGCAAGACAATCCAAAATTCTGGTGGGCGCTTGGTTTTGATCAGATGATTCATCATTTGACACACTACACAATAATTGTTGTTGTTGTCTCAGGGTTGCTTTTATGATTAGAAAATTTAAGAAGAACACAACAGGGAGGGATTTTGTTGTAGGAGATATTCACGGAGAATATCAAAAACTTATGTCACAGCTTAATGAAATTTGTTTTGACTTTGAAAGAGATAGGCTGTTTGCTGTTGGTGATCTAATAGATCGTGGGGAAGATTCCTTGAAATGCCTCAATCTTATTTTTGAACCTTGGTTTTTCTCTGTTAAAGGGAACCATGAAGATTTGATGTTGGAATCTCTGACTAATTCGTGCAAAGGATCACTTCAATGTTGGGTTTCAAATGGTGGGGAATGGATTCTTGATTCATACAACAACAACCAGAAAGAGTACCAAGAAGTTGTTGATTTAGCGTTTTCAATAAAAGAACTTAATCTTCTTCCACTGGCTATAGAAATTGAATCTATCAAGTACAACCGAGTTGGTATAGTCCATGCTGATCCTCCTTTGTTATGGGATGAAGACGAGGTGTTTAAACACAGACAACAAGTTCTTTGGGGTCGACGTTTCATAGAAAAGAAAATCATAGTTGATGGAATAGACCACGTTTTTGTCGGACACACACCCATTACCTACAGTGACAAACCAAAGAATTTTTGTGGGAATATCACATACTTAGACTCTGGTGCTGTCTTCTGTAAAGAGAGAAAGTTGTTTATTGTTGAAATATAACTTGCATGTAGAGTTCTTATTATGTAAAGTGAGTTTAGTTTGACAACAGGAGAGTTCAAAATGAAAACCAAAGAATACTTTATAGACCTTAGCAACCAGCCGATGGCTTATCATGTCCAAGTTGCGAATGGTTATTGGGATGAAGACGAGGGACATTACATGTATAACATTACGAGTGTAGAGGCCACATCTGATGGAAAAGTTTACGTTGTACTGCAAGAGTCTGACATACCAAAAGAAGTTTATGGGTGTCTTTGTAGTATGATTGAAGAGGATATTGATTCAGGCTACTATGATGAAGATGAGTATATTGAGCCGGACGGGGTGGAGTTATGAGTTGGTTGTATTTAGCTATAATTGTTGTTGTATCAACAGTACTTGTGTTTCATCGTGCCGAAGAGTGTTACTTCTGTTGGAGCAGATCTGTAGTTAAAAGATCTAAATTTAACACAAGAGGGATATGTCAACGTTGCATTGAGGAGGGGAGAGAATTATGAGTAATTTTACAAATGAAGTATTCAAGGAAACAGAAAATATCAGGGATAATGCACAGGAGTTAAAGCACCTGAGCCAAGCATTCTATTCTACTGGAAATAGACACATGGGAGAAGTTTTGTTCAATATGAGTATAGAGTTATCAGAGAGTGCTGGAAGTATTAAGAACTCTGTTAATTGTCACATGACAAATCAGTTTGAACGCGCTCAACAATCATCTGTAAATATGGTAAATGCTGCGCTTGCATCAATTGGTAGTGAGGTGAAGTTATGAGTGATACAAATAAAGATTATAAAGGTGCTGTTTACGACTACATAAATACATGCAAAGGCCTTGGGTGTGAACCAAATATAGCCATATTGTATTCGATGATTGGTGGCATAAGCGGAAATGAATGTATTACTGATAATCAGAAAGATGTGACACTTATCTATAAAGGTTACACTGGAGTTTACAGCCCTCTTCATGATGGGGGTTTTGGGGGTATGATTGCTGAGATAGATGCGCTTGTTATGTTTGATGCTAATACGCTATCTGACCTAAAGGTTCAGTTTGAACTGGCTGTTGATGACTACCTAGAAACATGTATTGAGCTTAACTATGAGCCAGAAGTGGGCACCAGTAGTAACTGCTGGCCTGACGGAATAGACACAACCTCAACAGGGAATGAGGTTAAGATTCGTATGAGTAATGAGCACGACGCCGACAAGCTAAGCCGAATCTTAAGCTATATAGAGAGCAGTAGCTTATCAGTAGAGCTGTTTGGAGCATTTATTAAAGAATATGCAGAATGCAAAGACACAGACCAAGCGTGGAATGTTGCGTTATATGCATGGGATTGTGAGGTTGAGTTATGATAGAGAAGTGTATAAATAAAAGGTGGGAACAAGGTATCCCACACCATCCAAAATCTGAGTAGATTGTATCAGGTTTGGCCGAGGTTGATTGGAAATACGCAGAGGATTCTTTGTGCCTTAAGTTTGGAGGTGATGGTGATAATGGGGAACATCTAATGTACCTTTTTGATATTTACTTTGAAATGTTAGATTGTGGTGAAGATTTATGACATACACACAAAACCAACTAATCGACATCGAGATATACTCGCAGTCACTGGGACATACTATAAACATGAGAAAGCAGGTCGTTAAATATCATTCAAAGTGGCTCATCGTTGTAGAGAATCACGGGAAGGATTTTTGTTTTCATATGAGTGAGATTGAGTCTATTTCCCCGTCGGTTATGGATGCATAATAAGTGTTGACATCTCAGTAGTAGAAGAGTAATCTACACATAACAACTAAAGAAGAGATAGAAATGAAAGACAAGATTGTTACTATCATGACTAAGTGTGTTGAATTGACAGAAGCAGGAAAAGGACATTTCTTTTGCCGGTATGCTGGGCATGTTAACTTGGTCGAGGTGAATGCGTACCCAGTAGGTCAGGACTACGAGAACTTAAGACCTGATGATAAGATAATGTATGAAACAGTTTGGATTAATGAAAAAGACGGACAAGAAGAATTAGATAACTTAATTAAAATGTTGGAGGAGTTTGAGTAATGGATATTAAACTAAACCAAGGAGAAGCAATTAGAATTGACGGAGGATATGGCAATCTGTCTAATTTTATAGATATAAGCAAGGCTGGCTTTTCTGGATTGTGCACAAGTCTTTTTACTGGGTTTCAATATATTGAGATCAGAAGAAAGGACGATATGTTGAGAATTTATACTTTTCCTAAAAAATCACACAAGAAAGATTATGATTTTGGTAATTGGGAGGAAGCTGATGTTGTGTTTTCACTTAATGAGCAGATCATGCACAAGTGATGATTTGTGTGCGCAACAATTATATTGCAATTAATATGAAGTAAGTATTAGTGTTTTGTTAATATTAGGAGAGGAGTTTGAGTAATGGATATTAAAGTCAAGATTTTTCCTTGTAAGGATAGTTGGAACACAAACCCACCACCTATCAATGTTGATGTTGATAATGCGAGGAAGACGGTTTGCTTAGAAACAGATGACTATAGAAAGATTGAGATTGATCAAAAAGATCTTCAACGGATCATTAAATTACTTGACATTTAAATCTGATGTTGTATATAATTAAGCCTTCTAAACAGAGGAGAATAGTATGACAAACGAAGAACTTCTAAAAACAGCAAGAGCAATCACTCTACCTAAATGGGCAACACATGTTGCTATTAGAAATGATGGAAGTGAATTTGAGCCTGCGGCTTGGATTGAGGGATTAAAAGAGTATATCAGTGAAGATCCTTCAAGCATATCAAATGAAGATTATGCTTTTGGATATCATAATGACTACTGGAAATTTTTTAGTTTAGAAGATTTAAAAGGAGAATAACATGAACCTAGTACCAGTACAGATGACAATCGAAGAAAAAATCCAGCGCCTTAAGTATGGCGAGGTGTTTTATACTAAATATAGATCAAAGATATTCTATGATGAGAATGCGGGTAGCAGTCCGTTTCGATTTGAAGATACCAGCCTAGATGCGGCTTTCCGTTGCCAATGGTACAAAGAGCAAAACTGGTACGAAAACATCCCTGAAAAAGGTGTGCCTTGCTGGGTGTGGGATGATGAAGAGTCAGATAAACGTCTTAGATTGATAGTTGAAGTTAGAGATAAGAGTTATTCTGAGTATAGATTCCTTGATGACGTATGTGGAGTGTACTGGCGTCACGCAAGACCCGCAACAAAAGAGGAATTGTTTGATGAATGATGTTGAGCATAAATTAAAATCTCTTGGAGAAGGTAATCACCACTGTGGGTTCCTTGGTGGATGGGTTAGTATACAAGAGGTGTGTGGCGGATATGACGTGTTTTGGACTTCAAATAAAGAGTTTCACAATATATTAAGTTTACGAAAGGCTGTTTTTGCCGAATTTATTAATGGAGATTTTGGTCTTGTCTTTAGCAGTTATTTTCTGCTGTACCCTGCTGACATGAACTACAACAAAACACCAATTGAAAACTTCATTAAAAAGAAAATAGATCAAGCATTTCAGGGGAGAATTAAATGAGCGTTTATAGACAATGATTTCTGATTACAACGAATCATTAAGTGGAATGGAGAGAGATAAATGAGATCTTTTGGTGGAAAAATCAAAATGACAGAAAACATGAAAGCTTTTGTTGAGCATAATAAGAAGCATAAGGTTGTTTATGCTGGAATGCTGACACCAGAAGGTGAGCCCGTATCGACAGGTAAAGATGTAGAAAATTCTGACAGGAGTCGTTACATTTTCTCAGATGGTACTGAGATAGTTTTACTTTCTGCTGATAAATTATCAGCTCCAGACTTTAAACCCATCTGGGGTTTTGGGTAATGCAGATAAGCAAGGTTTTGAGATGTGCGCCGATAAACAGTGTCCAGAGCAAAATAATAACAAACATCAAATATCAACAATGCCTGCACGATTTGAATTAGAACAAAACATAATGCTCTCTTGGTCACGATCTGTGGATGATCTTAATCTATTTTATCAAACATTTGGAGAACAGCTTGACGACAAAGCACAAAACTATATAATAGGTCTTATTGAGATCCTTGAAGCTTCTCATCAACAGACATTTGATTCCTTTGAGAGATTTCTAAAGGAAATTCAGGAGAACATTATTAATGACTGCAACATCTAATTTCAGCTTTATCCAAGAGATTGATAAGATCAATCTCAAGACAACACATTCAAGGGTTTATGCCAAACAGTTTAATATGAAATATTATAAAGGAAGTCCTTGCAATATCTGTAACAACACACTAAGATATACAACAAGTTGCACTTGTGTTGCCTGCAATGGCGGTAAAAGGCGGATTTACTACAGCGAAAGGATTAAACAAGAACCTCGGATGTTTGTAGATATGCCAACACGCAATTGCAAAATAGATAATGAAATTTATTATCTAAAAGAAATGAACAAGATTAAGGAGATTTGGGAATGAAAAATAAATACAATTACACTATTTTACGTAAATCGTTCGTAGACTGTGGAGGAGATCTCTGCGATTGGAGTCTGTTTCGCAGGTTCTTTGAAGAAGAATTTACACCACCGTCTTGTCCTGAGTTTTCAGTTGAAGTAAAACGCTCTGGTATTTGCTTGGATGAGCTAGATGGACATTATCTCGATAGTAATGAACTTGCGCTTTCACTGAAAGAGAAGATTGATCGTGTTGTAGATACATATAAGGACGCAGTTCTAGTTGAAATTGGAGTAGATTGTGATGATATTTATCTAACGTTAAAGATGCCATTGAGTAGTGAGGAAGAAAATAACTACAAACTGGAATTAGAGAAATATAAACAATTATTGGAAATGAAAGACAGAATCTTGGGGGACTATTATGTAAACATTAAAGATTCTCTACTAACACAACTAAATGAAGTGCAGCAACAGTGTAGTGATCTTGTAGGAGGTAAGTCAAATGGCTTTAATAAAATGTAAAGAATGTGGTGAGAGTATCAGCAAGAAGGCTGATAAGTGCCCTAAGTGTGGGGCACCACAAAAGAAGAAAACATCTTTATTCGCTTGGTTGGTGTTGATCCTAGTAGTTCTTTTTGTTGTAGGGCTTTTCTCAGGTAAGTCTGGCACAACCAAACGCACAGCTTCGCCAAAAGAAGTTGCAATGGAAAATGTTGAGTTGAATTTCTCGTGGGCAAAAACAGGTTTTGGCAGTGTCATGGAAGCTGATTTCACAATTATCAACAACAGCAATTATCGAATCAAGGATATTGAAATTAAATGCACCCACTATGCAGGAAGTGGAACACAAGTGGACAGCAACAAACGAACCATTTACAACACAGTTGCAGCAAAAAGCAAGATAACAATTAGAAAATTCAACATGGGCTTTATTCACTCACAAGCAGAAAAGACAAAGTGCACAATCACAGACCTGAAAGTGTAGCGAGAATGTGAATACCAGCGAAGGACAACACAAAGAATTTTAGGAGATATAAAATGAGACTTGAAGATGATTTTTATGTGTGTATTAAAGGTGTTTCAGAGGAAACCTATCATAAGGTGTGCCAGAAGTTAATTAGAGATGGTGCGAATACAGGCGAATACCGAATCAAACATAATTCCTTCAAAAACTTCAACTACGTTGGGTTGGAATTTGGTGGTGTATACCATGTGGCTGATTTATTCGTAGGTGAATTTGAGGTGTCAGCAGAGACCTTCTTGTCAAAAAGTCTTGATGAATTATCTTTGCAAAAATACAACAGTGCCAAAAACTCTGGAATGTTTTGGGAATTCTTCCCAGAAGCAACAGGGGGCATTAACCAAGACCTTCAAGCTGTTCGTGTTAACATCCACACAACAAAAGATGAGAATGGGAAGACTAAGGTTCAACACTTCTATGACATCATAGATGAAGATCTTGATATTGAACTCTTTACCTCTGACGCTTAATATAACAACCGCTATGGCGTTTTCTTTCTAACCTATGCAATGGTACTCCCTAACAAAGAAAACGCCCCCTGCGCCTTTACAGGCACCTTAAAATCGATTTGTGGTATATTGTTCCCACTTTCCTCTTATTTCCTCCCTTAAATTCCCACTTTTAAAAATTTCCAAAATAAAAAGGTTGACACTTTATTTCATTCAAGCTATAATCTCGCCATAAAAACAAACGAAGGTGAATTTATATGGAAACTTCAAACAAAGACACAATAATCAAAGAAGCAATCAATAAGGCTGGATCTAAATTCTGCTCTGTCACTTTCATCAAGAAAACAGATGGAACTGAGAGAACTATTGTCTTCAATCCAAAAGAAGGGATTAAGCTAGTCTCTGGTAACAATGCTGAAGCTGTTGCTAAAAGAAAAGCAAACAATCCAAGATTGGTTAATGTTGTTGACTCAACTATAGCTAATCGTGAATCTGATCGAAGAAATGGTTGGAGGTCTTTTGACACAGAAACAGTTGTCAGCTTGAAGGTTGCTGGGAAGTTGGTTGAACTGGACTAAAAGAACAGGAGGTTTGGTTTGATACTTAACACAAATGAAATTGGTGCTTATATTATTGCTTCTATCTTACAACAAGAGGCACCTCTTAATGTGGACATTTCAGAGCTATTTTGCGCTATTGAAGCAATTCATTTTGAAGCTAATGGTGAGAAGTATGAAGGAAAGCAAATAGTTGCTAACATCATTCAAAACAGAATAGATAAAGTTAAAAAGTGGGATTCTTTCTGCACAACTATCCACTGGAATGGGCAATTTACATACAAGAAGGGGGCTTTGGTTCAAATAAAGAATGATATTGACTTGAAATCATTCGAGGAAACAGTTAAGATTGCATATAAAGCTGTTCAGGGTGATCTTGAGGACATAACAAACGGCGCAGACCATTACTTTAATCCAGCTAAAATAAAACGAAAGCAAAAGTGGATGGACGAAAAGTTTAAAGTTGGTGTTGTTGGAAACCATGTCATGCAGAAGTTAATTGACAACAATGGGGGGTGGTTGAAATGATAAAAGAGGACTTGATAAGGTTACTTGAAGGATTAGAGGATGGCGCTGATGTGCTTATCTGGAACAATTTTGTAGAAGATTTCCAAGACATCTCTGGCGGATCTGCTTGCAATTTATATAAGGAGAGTTTGTACCACATATACAGCACACTGAAATATCGTGAAATGAAGTACAAAAAATCTCTTGACGTAGATAAGCGTGATATATTCAAGAAGGCACTTAAGATATATCACAATCAAGATTTTAATCTTGCTAATAGGTACACTGCTCCAGTGGACAATTGGTATGATACAAGAACCAAAAAAGTATTTATACTGGAAGTTGAAAAGAAAGGTTGCACCTATTTTGATAATCGTGGAAATATGTATAATTACTAGCCATCATTAAAAGAGGAGGCAAGTTTGAAATGAAAAATTATGAGAAACTTCATGAACTTCTTAATAAAAGAAACAAAATGTTATGCAGGTTACATGACATAAACGAGGTGCTTGAGATTGACGAGGATGCTGGGAATATTTATGATGATGAAGTTATAGCCAACAGGATTCAAATAGAAGCCAAGCTTAAGAAGTTAGAAAGAAAGATTGACAAAATCATTGAAAATTGGTAAAAGGTAGATTGAAAATGAATCTAGAAAAACTTAAAGTGAGAAGACGTTGGTATTATGTAGCCAGTATTGTTAATCTGGCCTTCTGCATACTTGTAACCACTATACCACCAGTAGGTTACCTTTCTTCGTTATACTTTTTAATTCTATCTATTGTGTTTTATTGTTTTGGAAGTTTTGTTGAATTTTTAATTGAAATGGAGAAGGAAGAAAGTGATGATTAAGCTGACAGAAGAACAAGTTGATATTCTAAAGAATCCCCACGACAATGAAGAACTTTTGACAGAAGATTTCTTTAAGGGCTGTGGTTTCAGGGGTGGGCTTGGGATTAATTGGAAGTACGCGCTGGTCGCTAGTAGTAGATGTTGTAATCTTTATATTAACTTTGATCCTGATGATATTAAAGCAGAGGGCATGTTTGACCTTTATATAAAAGAGTTTGACGAATTTATCTTATTTCTCGAAAACCACTTTGAATTTCCATTGCTGCCATCCAAGGAAGAGAAGGAGTTATTTTATATAGAACATGGTTTTGAATATCCAACTCCTGAATTTCAGGCACACGACATCAATGAGACGGTAGGTGATAAGTAACTAAATAGATTAAAATAAATCAAATAATTAATTATTCTTCCGTCTCAGTTTCAAACGCTTAACTTACACAATATTTATCAGGCATCAATTTGAGGTCTTTTATCTTGAAAATAAAAGAGTGCGTTGACCGCGCACGATAGAGCCAGCTCTAGCTGGATTTACATCACCATTATTCCTGTTTATGCTATTAAGTAGAGATACATCTTGACACTAATCTCTAAGTTTCTGTCTAACATTGACTGTTTGTGTCTATAGCGCAGCAGCCCCGTCTCAAAAGGGCTTTGTGTAAGTAGGAAGAACTTGCACTTTTATATCGCGCTTTTGTATTTCAGATCGTTGAGCGCATTCAAAACGAACATAACAAGCCTTCCTGTCTAATATAATAGTATGGAACCTCTCTTATGTCAAATAAAATAACAAAAATTGTTGACAAACAAGCAAACAACAAATAAAATCAAGGAAATATAACACAAACATTGCTACAACAAATATGAGACAAACAACATAAATATAAAATCAATTCTAAGGTGCCTAGATTGAAGTATAAGACGTTTTCTTTATTGGGTGGTACGCTAGGGTTGGTTAGAAATAAAGCACCTCAGCGTTCGTTATATTAAGCCAGAAGTGATTTGTGTTTTAACTGGGGATTAATTGTGTAAAATAAATTGGAGGAAACTGTGAAGTTAACAGAAGAACAAACAGAAGTCTTGAAGAATCCACACAGCAATTTAAATTTACTAACAGAGGAGCTATTTAGGAGGTGTGGTTTTGAAGGTAATATGTATGTGTATGAGGATTGTGTTGTATTTGATATACACAATATCTGCGGCATTTACATAAATCTTGAAGAATATGAGATAAACGAGTATGGATTTTTTGAAATTTACGGGTTACACACAAACGGTAAGGAGATACACTTTATTGAAAACTATTTTGAGTTTCCTTTGCTGCCCACAAAAGAGGAGAAAGAAATGTTCTTCATTGAGTTTGGATTTGAGTATCCTATAAGAGAATACTAGATTGTGCAGAAGGGAAGTGTGTAGTGTTTCTTTGTTTGCTTGCGTGTTAAACATCTAATAAGATTATCTGTTAAGATTAATACCTTAAGGTGTATGGTTTAATAACCTCTGCAAACAAAAAGAAGAAAAGAAAAGAAACCGGCAAAGAAAAGAAAAGAAGAAAAAGTGGTGTTTCTACGAATAGTATCCCATGTATCAAAAAGTATGTCAATAACAAAATCGTTCAACATTTACTGACAAAAATGTTCACACAGAGGTCAAACCCGCATGAACGTTAGGTTTCAAGCATATAAAATATTTTCATTAAATTTTCTTATTAAGAAACAGATCTTAATAGGTTTTTCTTATATAGAAATTATTTCACATTTGTTTGATATTTTTGTTGACGACATAAACAGGTGATTATAAAATTTCCACATTAAACAAATGAAGGAGATCACTATGAATTACGAGTGGAACAAGTATGGAATTTGTGTTGGATGCATAAGGTTTGATTTTATTGAAAAATATGGTCTTGCACCAAATTGCCTCTATATTGGGAGTCTTCAAGCCAAAGCGCTTAAGGAGTATGCTGACACACTTGCATCGTATGAGCTAACAGAGGACGATGAGAAAAGTTAACAAGTATAGAGGGATGGATATTGTGTTTGTGAGAGAGAGAGGGTGACTACCTTAGTGTTGGTCTGCAAATTGGCATAGCAAAATGAGATTAAACCAGCAACTCTACCACAAATCAATTATAATGGGAGTGTGAGGCCGTGTGAGACGTTTTCTGTCTTAGGTGATACCATTGGGTGGGTCTGAACAAAAAGCTCTTAGCGGGTATTACAAACCCACTCACGTTGATGTTGAATTTTGCAATCTTTTAACAAAAGTTCTTGCTATTCACAAAGAAAGCAAATATGATTTGAACACTAAAACAAACAAGAGGAAAATATCATGAAATTAGCACTATTTATATACTTTATCGAAACCATCTTAGGTGGAACCTTTTCTGCCGTCGTATCTTGCAGTTGCTGTATGTACTCTAATACTAATAATTGCTGTGGTGTTACTTTGGTCAGCCTTTGAAGACGAGAAGAAAGATAGCGAGAGTAACTTTGTTGAAGATTTCATTGTAAAAAATAAAGGTTGGGTCTTAAAGGTATATATTGTCTTTTTTGTCTTAAAATTCTTTGGTGGTCTGCTCCCTTCGCAAGAAACGGCATACAAAATGGCAGCAGCTTACGGAATAAGTGAAGTTGTGGTTGCAGCAAAACAATCAGAGGATGTGAAACGGATTGCAGGGAAAAGTTTAATGATGATTGAAACATCTATTGACAAATTCATTGATAACACTGATAATAGCAACAACAAAACACACAACAAGGAGTAACCATAATGCTAACGCTAGAAGAACAAAACGAATTACTTATCGAAAACAGACGGATGAGAAAGGCTTTAGAGTTTGTGCGTGATTGGAATTTGCCTTTAATTGAAAGACCAGACGGAAAAATGTGCAGTTACGAGTCTCAACTTGGTTCATGGGGAGCTAGAGACTATGTAAGAACTGTTGCTGAAAATGCACTGAAGTCGTTTAAATGAGAGGATAACAGTTATGAAATTTGAAAACAAACATCATGTAAGAGCAGAAGATTTAACGGAAGAACTTTACCATAAGTTCTGTCAGAAAGTTAAAGGTCAAGGTTTTGATGCTGGAGAGTACCCTGTCTCTGA
>Ga0193962_1001160_pt1 | contig 12295 bp, 5 predicted proteins | sample FB_5_MG_FD_140335 | JGI IMG/M metagenome (GOLD analysis project Ga0193962, IMG submission 140335) | Microbial mat bacterial communities from the Broadkill River, Lewes, Delaware, United States - FB_5_MG | ecosystem: Environmental > Aquatic > Freshwater > River > Microbial mats | place: USA...
CGCCCGTTAACCCGCTATCTACCAGCAGCTGATCCGCCGCACTTGCATCCGCAATATTGACTGTTATTGAGCCGCCGCCAAAATCATCGCTACCCAGTACTGCATCAATATCTGATAAGGTAACATTACTAAATAAGTTTTCCTCAGCAGATCCTGTACCTTGTCCTGTATTTTCTATTGATACTATTGGCGTTGTGGAGCCTCCGGTGTCTCCCGCCACCACTGGCGCATCATTTACCGGATTAACCGTGATTTTCGTAACACCAGGGCTTGCTGAATCGGACCAGGTGCCCGTAGCAGAATAGGAAACATCTACCAACTGACCGTTCTGAGCGGTTTGATCACTATCCGCCACCACATACGACAAGCCAGATACAACACCATGAAAGTCTGCTGCGGGCACAAAGCGTATTTCAGCATCAGGCGCTAACACCAACGCGCTGGTCGATGTTACAGCAGAGCCGACAGCTACCCAGCCCCCGCCGGTGTTATACTGCCACTCGCCCTGAGAAGCAGGGGTGTTATTGTCTATTAGTGCTATACCGCCGAGGTTCGATGCATCACTCCCGTTATTAACGGCCGTATCAGATTGCCCGTCTGTCCCGTCATCATAGCCAGGACCATAAAGTGCTAAAACTGATGTGCCACTAGGCGTGGAGTCTTCGGCAATATCAGCTAGGTCTGCCGAGCTAACTGTAATGGTTGGTGGGTCATTCACCGCATTGACATGGATACCGACATTAGATGTCGCGTCCGACCAGACACTTTCATCAGCACCAAGATCCCCTGTTGTACTTAAATTATAAGTATCAGTCCCGCCGCTGCTTGTGCTTATCGTTGGCTGGCTGTTATCCCCCAAACGGGTCGTCAACTCTCCGGGCTCGCCATTAAAATCGTCGGCCGGTAAGAAGCGCACTAAGGTATCAGCCGTAACAATAACCGCGGCGCTATCAGAAGCGCTGGTACTGATTGACGTCCAACTACCGCCCACAAATACCTGCCACTCCCCTTGTTCGGCGGTGGCGGCATTGCCTGTTATTGCAATAAACGAAAGCGCAGTAGCTTGAGAGCCGCTTGACCCTCCATTGTTAGCCGTTTGGTCATCGGTGGCATCCGAGTAGTTACCGGCCAAGAGAGAAGTAAAAGTCTCGCCAGCTGGGGCTGCTATCCCTTCGTTCTCATCTGCCAGAGTAACATCTACCCCTGTATTATCAGGTCGGTCATTTACGTTATTAACGGTAACTGCCACAGCAAGTGTATCGTTTAAAGTGCCGCCATCACCGGTGTTACCGCCATCCGTGACGGTAATGGTTAACGTATCGCTCCCGAAGTAATCAGCGTCAGGTGAGTAACTCGTCGCTGCTAGTAAGGCGTTTAGCTCAGCAAGCGAGGCAGCATTCAGTGTTAACGTCCGCAAATCACCACTTAGGGTTCCGTTACCGCTGCTATCTGCTAGCGTCCCTTCTGTGACGGTAATGCTGATCGTCATACTACTCGTATCAAAATGGTCAGCATCACTGATGGTATAGCCTGACAACGAGAAACTTTGATCCTCATTCATCGCAAACGTTGCATCACCATTCACAACTGGAGCATCATTGGTATTACTAATATCAATTGTGATAGCGCCAGATTCTGTGAGTGCATTCGACTGATCTGTTGTTTGATCACCGTTTGCCAAATCTGAATAGACGATATTAATCACCGCGGTATCGTCAGCATCAGGGTCAGTCGGTGAAAAATTCAATGTTGCTAATTTCGCGTTAATATCCGCTAAGGTGCCCGTCAATGTCAGCGTGCTTGCGGCTGCTTCTCCTGTAACCGAAATAAGCCCATCAGCGTCCCCAGCATTTTGTGAAACGCTCAAAACTACTTCTTGGTTTGCGTTATAGGTGCTTTGACCTTCATCATTAATATCGGCAATGCTCACACCGGTAATATCAATGTTCGTACCTGTATTCAGGGTAAAGTGATCATCGGTTATGTTTAACTGTGGCGCGTCATTAATAGCGGTAATAGTGAGAGAAGTAGACTCTGAATCACTTAACGAAGAACTCGCTCCGTGAACGTCGCTATCCGTTACTGTGAGTGTCAGAGTTTCTGTCCCATTATCTTGATCATCTGGCGTATACAGTACTTGAGCCAAAGCCGCATTAACTTGATCAACAGTCCCGGTCAATGTGATGCCTGTCGTTCCATTACCTGTGACAGCCACGCCTGAGTTCGATGTAGATAAGCTACCGGCAGTGACAGCTACAGTAGCAGTGACTTGTTCATCAAAACTGTCCACATCAGAAATAGAAAGCCCCGTTAACAGTGTTGGGGTGTCTTCATTCACCGTTTGCGCAGCAAGGGTTACAACCGGCGCATCGTTCACTGTAGAAGTAACGAGATTTACCGAGGCACTCGAAATATTGTTGCTTTGCGAAACGGCACTGCCATCATCATTGACTGCGCCGCCATTCGCCGCTGAGCTGTTTGCTTGTAAACGGTCATCAGCGTCCAACACTAGCACCAACGCTGAATCCAAATCATTGCTTGCCGAGACACCTAGCCCTGTTAACGCTGCCTGCAAATCGGCCAATGACCCTGTTAACGTGATTTGTGTATCAGTACCTGGCGTCCCCGTCACGGTTAAGCCTGTAACATCATTGAGTGTAATTGATGCATCGGCATTAGAAATTTGAGCATCAGCACCGTCATTCAGCGTCAAGGTAACGGTTAACTCATCCGTTTCACCTGCGCCCACACCTAAGCCTGAATCGGCATCACTAATATCCACATCTGATAGAGTAAATGCGCCTCCCAGATCCAGTACATTACTGGTTACAAACGAATCGTTAGGTTGATTAGCCGTAACTTCGGCAGCATCGTTACGTGCTTGGACTTGAATATCAAAAGTACCAACAACGGTTGTTAATGGCCCATCACTCACTTCAAAAGTAAACTGGTCGGAGCGCGTTTCTGAGCCATCATGCTCATAGCTAATGAAACCATTATCGATATCATCCTGAGTAAACGTACTGCCAACAATGAGTGTTTTCCCATTGAATAAAATGCGTCCGTTTTCCGTAAGATTAATTATCTTGAAAGTGGATTGGCGAGTGCTGTTATCAGAGTCTATCGCTGTTAGATGGGATGAGGTGATCACCTGCTCATCGCCCTCACCAACCACTAGAATTTCATTGGCGGTAGTTTCGGTATTTCCATCACTGTTAGTAATAGACTGATCCGGGTCAGTTGATGATGCTGCAATAATTGGCGCATCATTAAACGCTGAAATTTCTAAAGTAACTGTGCCCGTGTCTGATTGATTGTTTGCCGCTGGGTCGGGTGAGCTCGTATCGGGCTCTAATGGATCAGCCGCCGCGGTTAAATCATCACGTACAACATAGGTAAAACTATCAATAAGGTTTGCAGATGTATCCCCGCCACTATGTTGATATCGAATACCACTGGTTCCCCCATCAACAGAGCTGGACAGGATGCTCTGTTCATACCACGCCCCGTCTAGTGTGATAGTTTCCCATGCAGAGCTTGACGTGTTCCAACGCTCCAAGACACCATCTTCGGGTAAGGCTGTAATTTGAAACCAAAGAACGTCAGTTCCGCCTTCGCTATTTGGGTCTTCACCCGCGTCTAAGGTACTTTGCGAACCATCTTCATCAGACATTTCTATATCTGATAAGCCTATTCGCACTATTCCGTCGTTTGTATCGGTCGCTTCGGTCAGTTCTACTGTAGATTCGCCAACATCCGGGGCATCGTTAATGGGATATGCATTTAAGGTAAAACTTCCAGTTCCTTCATAATTACCACCATTAGTGACAATGAACGAGAAACTACCGTGATGATCTTCACTACCGTTATGCTCAAAAGTAATTCGATTATTATCTATGTCGTCTTGAGTAAACGAGCCATAAGCTTCAATTGCATTGCCGTCCAAGTACAACGTACCGTTACTGGGTAGGCTACTGACACTGTATACAACCTGTGTGGCGGGAAAAGTATAAGTGTTCGCGGTGAGCGTATAGGAAAGATCGGCACTGGTGATGGTTATAGTGGCTGCTTCATCAAAGTTAGCCCTACCCTGGTTTACAATAGTATCGCTGATGGCTGGTGTAGCATAATCGGCTGGGTCTCCTGTGGTTGACCCAATAATAAAGGTTAACGACCCCGTTTGTAGGTTGCCTTCACTGTCTCTCCAGGCACCAGCCTCCCCCGCATTGTCAAACGCGCGGTATTCTGAATCTGACAACGTAAAACTTAAACCCGTATCAGTTGAGCTGCCATCAGTCGACGTTTGCACATAACGTACTTTACCATCGGCAATATCTGCCACGCTAAAAACGCCACCAACCGGCAGTGCTACCCAATCCGGGACAGCCACTGTTCCTTGATTTAGCTGGATTTGACCGAAGTCAGGTTCAGAGGCAACACTAAAGACGAGCTGCTCATTCGTACTGTCTGGATCAGTAGCGGTTAAATCATCCAGTGTTAGCGTGACACCCGTGTTACCCGTATCGACGGCGTTAATTGGATCGCCTGTTACTACCGCTATAGGGTCATCATTATTCTCAGTAATGGCAATGGTGACATCACGCGACGTTGTAATCTTAGCTCCGTCGCCCTCACCACCACCGTTATCGGTTATTTGAATGGTAAAAACTGGCGCCACAACATTGGGCTCATCACCATCGTGAGCAAATGAAAGCAATGCCAACTTATCAGCTGAAAATTGTGCGGCAGCATCACTAATGGAGCTTATTTCTTCGCCTGCATCAACAATGCCATCATTATCGCTGTCTAAAAATAAAACACCGCGATCGGTCAGCCCAGATATATCCGTTATTGTCACTTGAGCGTTACTGGACGCGTCAGCATGTCCTGCTTCAGAATCACTGTAACTTAAACCTAAAGAAGTTGTTTCTCCTTCAAACTGCTCTGGCTCCCCCGTTATTTCAGGGGCGGTATTGAGCGGCAGCAAGTTAACCGACAAACTGGCTGCAGCCTCCCCACCAGCACCATCAAGCACTCTGATATCAAACGAGTCACTATCGCCAGAGGCCACATCACTACCATCATGCACATAGGTCAAACTCGCTAATTGCGACGCGTCTAATGTAGAACCGGGAGCAACAGGAGACCCGCTAAAGTATAACCGTCCATTAGTCGGTAACGAGCCTATCTCTATGATCAGTTGGTCATAACCTTGCTCACCCGACTCAATATCAGGGTCACTTAACCCTAGTGCTTCAATTGAAAATGTGACTGTTGAACTTTCTTGGACCTCTAAAGCAGGATTAGAAAGTATTGGATCATCGTTCACAGGGGTTAACGCAATATTGTAGGTCGCTTGGTCTCGGTCCGTAGCGCCTTCCTTTAAAACCATAGCCACAGATAAGTCACCCGTATAGTTACTACCCGGCTGAACCTGAACCCCTGCAAGCGCTGTATTAATTTCCGATGCGGTACCTGTTAGAGTTAATTGAGTACCTGCCTCACTTCCACCTTGCAAGAAAAGGCTACCCGCTGAAATAGCATCTGTATTTAGGGTTAAACGCAGCGAATAATTATCCGAGCCATTCTCATCACTAATAGCAACACCAGCGAGTGCGACAGCGGTGTCTTCCTGACCAGAAGCGGTTGCTACAGACCCATCACTATTAACATCCACATTCGTATTGTCAGTTAATGTCACTGCAGCCGCTGCATCTAAAAGTAAGCGGGACTCTAAAGAAAGCAAGTCGGTCTTTTTCATAATCAATACTACCTGGCAATTAGGTTCAACGTGATGCGTCACAAAACAATGTATAGAAGTGTAGTTAAAACGTGTCGGCCTGCAGGTTTAAAACTGAATAATTTTCAAAAAATTATTAAATGCTAATTGCTAAGATCGAATCAGTAATCCGTGTTACTTAATACACGGTTAATAAGAGCCAATCACTTGTAAAATAAGGGATTAAACTAAGGTTAATCTTGTTGTGTATTAAATACTAGGCCGGAAAGGAATTCCGAACTCACTAACAAACTGGAGAATTTTTAATGCAGATCCCTTCGCTCAAAACAGTTTTATCTTCAATTGTCATTCTTTCATCCCTTACCACACTGCCTGCGTCCGCCGCTTCAGCCTGTAAAGGCATCTCACAAAGTGCTTGCGACAATTCAAACTCATGCTATTGGGTATCAGGCTACAAACGAGCTGATGGGGCCTCCGTTAAAGCCCACTGCCGAACCAAAGCTAAATCATCTATTTCTAAAGCAGCCGACAAGAAATCATCGAGCACAAAAACGGCAGCCAAAAAAGAAACTAAAAATTTAACCAATAAAACGACAAGTAGCGCTAAACAAAAAGCGACAGACACCAAGAAAGCGGCGTCGACCAAAAACACAACTAAGAAAATAGAATCCTCGACTAAAAAATCGAGTTCGTAAGCCGTTATCGAATTGATATCAAGAAAAAAAAGACGGGGCTAATATAGCCCCGCAGAATGACAAGAACCGTGTAATCACCTGATAAGAAAGCTATCAGATAATTGGGTGAAGCATACCGATAACGAGGTGTTAAGCGGTATGACTTGCGAGCCATTTAAGATTAGTAGAAATGAGAATTATTATCAATACTATTTTTAAATAAATTTGCTTTCATCTAAAAAAAGCGAGTTTTGTTAACAATAAACGGGGATAGAAAAGCGGATAACATGTGGATAAGTCGCAGACTCTATCTTACAGCCTGCGCTATTGCTGAAAAGTGTTATATTGATGCTTAATTAACCTGATACATCTAACTGCGTTCGCACGGCTTTCCAAAATCGTTTAGACCAATAAGGATTATCCATTTTAGAAATTGTCACGCCTTTTCGTGATGATGCATGCATGAACTGATCTTCGCCAATATAAATGCCTACATGTCGCTGTCGCGGTGTGGTTTTAAATAAGACTAAGTCACCGGGTTCCATTTCCCAGCGATTTATTTCATCTCCAATCTTCGCTTGCGCTTTAGTCGTTCGCGGTAAATGCACATCGAACAGCTCAGCATACGTGAGTGCTACAAAGGCGGAGCAATCCACTCCTTGTTTTGTGGTTCCACCGTATTTATACGGGGTGCCTTGCCAATCGGCATAGTGCGCAAACAATTTACTAAAAAAGCCTTGCTTTTTAGGTGCTACGGCCTCAACTTCACCAATAGCATAAGATTCTACTACCGTTGCAGGACGCTTAGGAACAGAACACCCAGTTAGCGCAATAACTAACGCACAACACACACTATATCGAACAAACTTCATTAAACGACTACCTATAAAGAGGGCACTGTGCCTTTGTATTTACAGCGGCAGCCTGTGTAATAACACTACCTTAACCGCTTAATATGGGAAGTATAATACTATTCTTTAATTTCAGAGATCTATAGATTGAATAATAACGTTCAGTATAACCAAATGTCTGACCTTGTGTTAAACCATTTGGCCGAACAACTATACCTGCAAGGTTATTGTGTCGTTAACGACCTTTTACCGTTAACCCTCATCGAGAGTCTAACGAGACGCATAACTAACCCTGACGCGATTCTAGAACCGGCAGGTATTGGACGACTTGATGATCATCATATTAATCAGACGATTCGAACGGATACCATTCATTGGCTTGATCCAAAACACACTATTGATGCACTGTATTTATCCGCTATGGAAGCCCTTCGCTTAGCCATTAACAAGCGTCTATTCCTAGGTTTATTTGATTACGAATCCCACTTTGCGCATTACCCGCCCAACGGATTCTATAAAAAACACCAAGATGCTTTTACCGGACAATCAAACCGGATACTAACAACCGTGTTGTATTTAAATAACCAGTGGTCAGAAAATGACGGCGGTGAACTCATCATATACAACCTCAGCGGCGATCAGATTATGTGTGTGGAACCCAAGGCCGGATGCTTTGTTATCTTTTTGAGCGATGAGTTCCCTCATGAAGTAATAAAAACGAAAAAAGATCGATACAGCATCGCGGGATGGTTTCGAATTAACAGCTCAACCGAACATAAAGTTGATCCGCCGCTGTAGATGGGTGGAAGAATTATTTCACTCGACATACTATGTGAAAGTTATTGAATAAAATGAGACAACTTTTGTTTCGTTGTTGTTCAGGTGCGTTACTTACAATCACATACATCCGATATCTTCTAACATCTGAGGAAATAAGGCATGGCTAAGCTGACCGACATTAAAGGCATTACAGAAGCAAGCGCAACAAAATTAAAAGAAGCAGGCGCGACAACTCAGGAAAAACTCCTTGAGGTTTGTGGTGATAAAAAGGGCCGTAAAGAGGTAGCAAGCGCTTCAGGCTTAGACGAAAAAGATATTTTAGCGTGGCTAAACCGTGCTGACTTGGCACGCATCAAAGGGGTAAGCACAGCTTATGCCGATTTGCTTGAGTTAGCAGGTGTAGACACCGTACCAGAACTTGCGCAACGTAATGGTGCTAACTTACACGCCAAAATGGTAGAAATTAATACTGAGCAATCCATCGTTGTTCAAATGCCTTCTAGCAACCAAGTTGAAGGCTGGGTAACTCAAGCTAAAGAGCTACCGCGCGCTATCCATTATTAATATCTCATCATTTAACGGCAAGTCACCCGTACTTGCCGTTTCTGTTCTGCCCTACTGCTGACAAATCTGGTAGCATGTTCTCTTTATTGACTATTGAGATTAACTGCCTGTGTTCACTGAATTCAACCTTGACGAGCGTTTATTAAAAGCGCTGGATTCACTCTCTTTTACTAAGCCAACAGACGTACAGCGAGAAACTATTCCTCTGGCGCTAGCGGGTAAAGATTTACTAGTAACAGCAGAAACAGGCAGCGGTAAAACCTTAGCGTTCGGGTTACCATTGCTGCAACGCTTGCAGACTAATAAACAACCCAATTTAGGTGCTCGCGCGCTCATACTTGCCCCTACCCGGGAGCTGGCGATACAAATTCAGGAAGAGATCGCTAAATTTGCCAAATTCACTTTTATCAATGCAGACACGGTTTGCGGCGGAGAGCCGTTCAAGCCCCAAGCAGCTCGTTTACGTAAAAATCCTGAAATATTAATAGCGACGCCAGGCCGGTTAGTTGAGCATTTAGATAGGCAGAGTATTGCCCTTGAAGACATCGAGGTTCTCATCTTAGATGAAGCAGACCGTATGCTTGAGATGGGGTTCGAAGAAGACATGAATCGCATTATTTCAGCCTGCCCTGAAGAGCGGCAATCGCTGTTGTTCTCTGCGACACTGGGCCATAAAAGCATGTCCTCTGTTGTTTCTTCCTCACTAAAAGATCCCGAAAACTTAATGCTCACCAGCCGCCGAGCTGCGCACATTAACATTGCACAGCAAATAATCCCGGCTATTGATAACAGTTTGAAAGACAAGCAATTAGTCTGGCTACTTACACATGAGACTTATGAGAAAGCGATTGTCTTTGTCAACACAAAAGTACAAGCCGACCGTCTATCGGGCTACTTACGCTACAACAAGTTAAAAGCGGGTGTTATTCATGGGGATCTCACCCAGGAACAGCGTAAGCATGCAATGAACCTGCTAAAAATTGGGAAAATTGACATCTTGGTTGCCACCGATGTAGCCGCGCGTGGTCTTGATGTGGACGGTATCGACCTAGTTATCAACTATGAAATGGCGCGCAAAGGTGACGAACACACTCACCGTGTAGGAAGAACGGGTCGCGCAGGGCGCCAAGGCTTAGCGATTTCACTCATCAGCCCTAATGAATGGAACCTCATGTCAAGCATTGAGCGTTATCTCAAGACTCACTTCGAGAAACGTACCATTAAAGGCCTTGAAGGTAGTTATTTGGGGCCGAAAAAGCTGAAAGCCTCTGGCAAAGCCGCAGGGCCAAAAAAGAAAAAGACAGCGGATAAAAAACTAAGTAAGGCAAAAGCAGCGCCTAAGAAAAGAGCTGGGAAGCGGCCTTCATCTCCGTCGGCACCGATTGATGATGGTTTTGCCCCTTTCAAAAAGCGATAGAAAATTACGATTACAGGGTTCACTCCACATGCTGAGCCGACATAAGCTGTGGAGCCCTGAACCATAGACAATCACTCAACGCCAAACGCAATCAATCATCATTGAGCTTATCGGTTCCTCTCACGCTGCTTAGCAGGCTATCCTGGGCGTCCTGGCAGAAGGCAATAGCTTGCTCTATTGGTAATGCAGGAGCTAGCCAATAACCTTGAATGTATTCACACCCAAAAGAACGAAGCACATCAACTTGCCCATCGTTTTCGACCCCCTCTGCTATCACCCCTATATTGAGCGCCGTCCCCATTTTAACGATGACCTCGACCAGCGTTCGATCTTGCTCATCATGCAGTAAATCCTGAATGAAGCTTTTATCAATTTTTAAGTAGTTAACGGGGTAGCTGCGTAAGTAATTAATAGCCGAGTAGCCTGTTCCAAAATCGTCTACAGCAAACTCAATCCCCATTTTCCGAAGCGCGGACACAACATTGATTCGATTGACATGCTTATCCATAAATAAAGATTCGGTAATTTCGAATACTAGTTTACGGCAATCGATACCGTTTTCTCGAATGATCGCTTTCCACTTTTCGTAAGCGCGAGCCGAATAAAACTCATTCACCGAACGGTTGATAGCAATCTGAATATCAATGTCATTTTCCATAAACTTACGATGATCTTTACACGCTTGCTTAAGGACCCAGTTACCGAGCTCCCGAATGGCACCAGTGCGCTCTGCTATTGGTATAAACTCATCGGGTTGCATGAGCCCTTTGTCAGGATGTTTCCAGCGGATCAACGCCTCACATTTAACAATACGACCATTATTTAAGCTCATGATAGGCTGGTAATGCAGAACGAATTGGTTCTCTTGAATACCTTTTAAAATGTTATTGTGCACATCCAGAAAATGCTCGGCTTCATCTTGCATGCCCTCATTGAAAAAGAAATACCCATTGCGGCCTGCACGCTTGGCAGCATACATCGCCTGATCAGAGTGTAGTAACAAGCTTGAAACGTCATCTCCATCCAGAGGGTACATGGCAATCCCCATACTGGCGGAAATGCTATATTGGCGGTTATTCATACTAAAGGGCTGAGTTATTTTTTTCTGCATTTTCTCGGCCAGTAAATCTGCTTGAATTACGTCTTCGATATTCCTTAATACAACCACAAACTCGTCGCCAGCCAAACGAGCTACAATATCGCTATCACGCGCCGATTGTTTAAGCCGATCAGAGAACTCGATCAGTAGCTGATCTCCTATGGCATGGCCTGCGCTATCATTTATTTGTTTAAAGTAATCAATATCTATAAAGAAAACGGCGAAGCCTTGCTCTTCACGCTTTACTTCACGGATTAATGAATTAAGGCGTTGACTAAAATGATACCGGTTTGGCAAGCCCGTTAGCACGTCGTAATTAGCACGGTAATTCGCTGTATTGACCGCACGTGTTTTGTCGTTATAAACCCGACCTAACAAAAAAACACCACAAGCAATGAAGCCAGAAACAACGACAGACAACCCCCACATCATCCATAATCTAGAACTAGGAACGGACCACCCTTCAACTGGAGTAGCGGCTAAAAACCAACGTTTGATAGGTAACTGAATTACATCGATAACAGGTTCTTGTTCCAAGACGGAAGAGTCACCAACAAACACAGTTTTCATCTCCCCTTCGTCACCTAGCTCCCCGACGGCAACTCGATAGCCCCCTAGATCACTTTCATTTAGAAGCGCAGCAAATAAGTCATTTTGATCAAGTAATGCTGACACGACCCCCCAAAAAAAAGGCTCTTCATCGGTTTCAATGAATATAGGATAACGCGCAACAATGGCTGTTGAGTCATCACTCAATACTTGAGGGGACGAAACCGCTAAGTCACGATGCTCGATAGCCTCTTGAATAAGTGGCATTTGTTGCGAATAAACATTGTAGCTAGTGCCAATTAAATGCTCTTTGCCTTTCAACGGAAAAATGTACTTAATGGTTAGGTCTGGAGCGATATTGAGATGTGTGAGTAATTTATTTTCCGATAAAAGTTCACGCGCAATAGTTGGGAAATGTTCTTCAGATAAATCCATATCAACGGCAACTTCAGCTTTTAGCGCTTTAAGTACAGCTAAAACCGAGTTGATATCCCGCTCGATTTGAGCACGAAACACACCGACTTGCCCAAGCGAAGATATTTTCTGCTCTGCAATAATTTGATCAGATTCACTTTTAATGAAAAAGTAAGCTAAAACCAGCAACAAGAGGAAGATAACACC
>Ga0193962_1001161_pt1 | contig 12291 bp, 11 predicted proteins | sample FB_5_MG_FD_140335 | JGI IMG/M metagenome (GOLD analysis project Ga0193962, IMG submission 140335) | Microbial mat bacterial communities from the Broadkill River, Lewes, Delaware, United States - FB_5_MG | ecosystem: Environmental > Aquatic > Freshwater > River > Microbial mats | place: USA...
AGCTTTCTGGCCCATAAATTTCAACGATTCGACCGTATGGCAAACCACCTATGCCCAAAGCAACGTCCAGAGTCAAAGAACCCGTTGATACCGACGGAATGGCTTCACGTGGCTGATCACCCATTTTCATAATGGAGCCTTTACCAAACTAGCGTTCAATCTGACCGAGTGCCGCATCTAGTGCTTTTTGCTTATTTGCATCCATTATGACGTTCCTTTAAATTAAATTGGTATAACCAGAGCGTTCTGATTATCTTTGCTTTACTGTAGATTTAACCAGTATTTAAGCATAGCTTATTGAATTGGCCAAGTCATAAAATTGTTTTTCCATGACAAAAAACAATCAAATCCTCTACAAGCCCCATGAATAGTGATTATAAAAGTCACAAATATTTTTTTATTGGTCTAAATTTTAAGAAGATAAGACAATATATACAGTATTTTATCCAGTACTATTTCCTTATCAATACAGTACTTTTTGGCATTAAATTTGTTTTTTGTAATATCTTTACTGAATACCATGACACAGATGCTTTGTTCAAAAGCCCCTCAATCCCTTACAATGCTGTTTTTTACTATTTAGATTTAGGGTTTCAGCGTAGATATGAGCAAAGCAGCAGCGACACATACACCCATGATGCAGCAATATTTTCGTCTAAAAGCTGAAATTCCAGACATCATGCTTTTTTATCGCATGGGCGATTTTTACGAGCTGTTTTACGATGATGCCCGCAATGCTTCTCGCTTATTAGACATTACTCTTACCGCACGTGGACACAGTGGTGGCGAGCCGATTCCTATGGCGGGCATTCCCTATCATGCCGCTGAAGGGTATATCGGCAAGCTCGTTCGCTTAGGTGTTTCGGTCGGTATTGCCGAGCAAGTAGGTGATCCTGCCACGTCTAAAGGCCCCGTTGAGCGTAAAGTGGTTCGTGTTATTACGCCCGGTACATTAAGTGACGAAGCTTTCTTAGATGAACGTCGCGATAACTTATTAGTCGCGGTCAATAAGCAGAAGCAAAACAAACAAGATGTTTATGGCATAGCCATGTTAGACATCAGCTCTGGGCGCTTTGTTGTAATGGAAGTTAGCAGTGAAGATTCTTTATTGGCTGAACTTGAGCGCATCAAGCCTGCAGAGCTTTTATACAATGAAGATCATGCTTTTCCAGAAGCGTTAACCAACCGCCCTGGTGCTAAATCCCAGGCGCCTTGGCATTTTGAATCTGATACCGCATTTCGCTTATTAACCACACAATTAAAAACCAAAGATTTACGCGGCTTTGGCTGTGAGGATTTAGTTGTCGCCATTCAAGCTGCTGGTGCTCTGCTTCAATATGCCCAGGATACTCAACGCACCGGCTTGCCTCATGTTCGTACGTTATTAATTGAGCAGCCAGACGATGCCATCATTATTGATCCCGCGAGTCGCAAAAACTTAGAGATCGATATTAATCAGCAAGGTGAGACGGAACATACTCTTGCCTGGGTAATGGATAGAACCGCTACGCCTATGGGCAGTCGCTTATTGCGCCGCTGGTTGAACCGTCCAATTCGTAATCACACTACGTTACAGCAACGCCAACAGCTGATTGCTGAGTCAATTGATGATTACCACTGGGAGCCCCTGCATCAGCAATTAAAGGGCATTGGTGATATTGAACGTATTTTATCGCGTATTGCGCTTGGTTCTGCTCGTCCTCGAGACTTAGCGCGTTTGCGCGATGCCTTGGCGCGCTTGCCTGAGCTGCAAGATTTATTACAAAGCCTCACGGCTGGTCGCGCCAAAGAATTATCGGCACTGATTAAACAGTATCCTGAATGGGTTACCGAGCTACAAAAAGCGATTATTGATAACCCCCCGGTAATTATTCGCGATGGTGGTGTCATTGCTGAAGGCTATGATGAAGAGCTGGATGAACTGCGTGGCATTAGTAAAAACGCCGGTGATTATTTAATTGAAATTGAACAGCGTGAAAAAGAAAAAACGGGAATTTCAACGTTAAAAGTTGGATATAATCGCGTTCATGGCTACTTCATTGAAATCAGCAAGGCGCAATCTGAAGCGGCCCCTGTTGAATACGTTCGTCGTCAAACACTGAAAAATGCCGAACGCTTTATCACCCCAGAATTAAAAGAATTTGAAGACAAAGCCCTCAGCGCGAAAAGTCGTTCTTTATCACGCGAGAAGCACTTATACGAACAATTAGTCGAACGCTTAGGGCAAGACCTCTTCAGTTTACAAGATACCGCTAGCGGCCTTGCTGAGCTGGATGTATTAATTAATCTCGCTGAACGCGCAAGCACTTTAAGGTTTACCGCACCTCAATTAGTTAATGAACGCGGTATTCATATTACGGGTGGTCGCCATCCGGTTGTTGAAGAAATTATCGACGACCCGTTTGTCGCTAATGGCTTAGATCTTCAGCCACAGCAAAGCATGTTAATTATTACCGGTCCAAATATGGGTGGTAAATCGACCTACATGCGCCAGAATGCGTTAATTGTATTACTGGCGCATATTGGCAGCTATGTACCTGCAGACAGCGCTGTCATTGGTCCTATCGATAGAATTTTTACCCGCATGGGCTCAGCCGATGATTTGGCCGGTGGTCGTTCAACCTTTATGGTCGAAATGACTGAAACAGCCAATATTTTGCACAATGCAACACCTAACAGCTTGGTATTAATGGATGAAGTTGGCCGTGGTACCAGTACCTTTGACGGCCTTTCACTAGCGTGGGCCGCAGCCGTGCATTTAGCGAAAGAAGTGCATGCTCTCACGTTGTTTGCTACCCACTATTTTGAAATGACAACCTTGCCCGAGCAAATAGAGTCTGTCGTTAACGTTCATTTAACCGCAACCGAACATGATGAACGCATTATCTTTTTGCATAATGTTGAGCCAGGCCCTGCAAGCCAGAGCTATGGTTTGCAAGTTGCTCAACTTGCGGGTGTGCCTAAAATTGTTATTCAGCAAGCAAAAGAAAAGCTGCACTTATTAGAAAATGAAACCTTTGATGGCGAGAAGGCTATTGAACAAGCAAAAAACACCGTAGATGCTCCTAATAAACCCGCTGTAAAAGCCGCGACTAAACCCGTCGATAGCTCGATTAATCCGATGCAGTCGGATATGTTCTCGCAAGGACCTTCTGAGGTTGAAATTGCGATTGCTGCCATTTCAGCAGATGACTTAACACCTAAACAAGCATTGGATGAAATCTATCGTCTAAAATCTTTGCTAGGGTAAATATTTACGCCATTGCAATGCCAGCCCATACGCCTATATGCAATTAATTGCATACTGGTATTGCATTATGATATAAGTTTATTCAATTTATAACCTTGCGGTATTAGCCAGCCATCACTAGAATGGCGCAACCGTGATGGGCATAGACCCGATGAGATGAGGAGATAGACTGCAATGACATTTGTAGTAGGTGATAATTGTATTAAGTGTAAGCACACAGACTGTGTCGAAGTATGCCCAGTAGATTGTTTCTACGAAGGCCCTAACTTCTTAGTTATTGACCCAGATGAGTGTATTGATTGCGCGTTATGTGAGCCTGAGTGTCCAGCACAAGCCATTTTCTCTGAAGATGAAGTACCTGCTGACCAACAACAGTTCATCGAATTAAACGCTGAGTTATCTGAGACGTGGCGTGATAACAACATCACTGAAATGAAAGACGCTCCTGCTGATGCAGAAGAGTGGGATGGCGTTCCAAATAAATTACAGTATCTAGAACGTTAATTTAGCGCATAAAAAAAGGGCTACTCCTGTAGCCCCTTTAGCACCCTAACATCCTTTGCATCCTACATAGACAACCTTGTCCAGTTCCTTCCATTTTTGCCACCTTGGCGACCAACTCCCTGTTAGCCTATAACTCAATATTAATCATCTTGTGCGATTACTTAGTCACGTTGACTATAGCGGGTAAATATTTCAATTTAATGACAATTATTTATTAAGCATCGCCAAAAATAGTACTGGCATTCAATCCTTGGCTTTCCATAATTTCACGCAAACGCTTTAAGGCTTCTACTTGAATTTGACGAACACGTTCACGAGTCAAACCAATTTCACGACCTACTTCTTCCAAAGTACTGGTTTCATAGCCTCTTAGGCCAAAGCGACGGGAAACGACTTCACGCTGCTTCTCAGTTAACTCATCAAGCCAGTCTGAAAGACTGCCAGTAATGTCATTGTTCTGAAGTGTTGTACAAGGATCGGCGCTGCGATCATCTGCAACGGTATCTAACAAGCATTTGTCGGAGTTTGGACCCAATGGTGTATCAACCGAGGTTACACGCTCATTAAGCGCTAGCATGCGCTTCACGTCAGCGACAGGACGCTCTAATAAATCGGCAATTTCTTCTGGTGAAGGTTCATGGTCTAACTTTTGTGCTAATTCACGGGCAGCGCGCAAATAAACGTTTAATTCTTTCACAACATGAATCGGTAAGCGGATTGTACGAGTTTGATTCATGATTGCACGTTCGATGGTCTGGCGGATCCACCAAGTCGCATAAGTCGAAAAGCGGAAGCCACGCTCTGGGTCGAATTTTTCTACTGCTCGAATAAGGCCTAAGTTACCTTCTTCAATCAAATCTAACAGGGATAAACCACGGTTTACATAACGACGGGAAATTTTTACAACTAAGCGTAAGTTACTTTCGATCATACGCTTACGGCCTTTCTCGTCTCCCTTACGAGCTAGGCGAGCAAAGTGTACTTCTTCTTCTGGGGAGAGTAATGGCGAAAAGCCAATTTCATTTAAATAAAGTTGTGTCGCATCTAAGGCTTTGGCTGAACTTGGCTCGGCAATAAATCGCTCTTGTGGTGCCTTACTCGTTCGCTCTACTGACGCTTTGGTTTTCTGTGCTTCTACCGGTGCTTCGATTACTACATCATCGAAAACCTCTGCGCTGATTTTTTGTTGAGCTGCCATGTGTCGTCCCGCCTTTTTTTCGTTCTTGTTGTTCCTGATTACTATTCAGGTTTCATACCAGAACGCTTAGTTAAACATTAACCTCCTCCAGTCACCTTTTCGGCAAAAATTGGAGGGGGTCTACTGGTCTGCCATTTCGACGGATTTCAAAATGAAGTTTCACTTTATCCGTTCCAGTAGATCCTATTTCGGCAATAATCTGTCCCGCTTTAATTTTTTCTTTCTCGCGAACCAGAATGCGGCTTGTATGGGCGTATGCACTGAGGAATTGCGCATCGTGTTTTATGATCACCAAATTGCCATAACCACGAAGGCCTCTTCCTGCATAAACGACCGTCCCTGCCGCAGCTGCATTTACAGATTCCCCTTTTTTTCCGGCGATATCAATACCCTTGTTTTTCTTGTTTCTGGTTGAAAAACGCTCAATAACCCTACCTTTTGCAGGCCAACTCCACCCTGCTTTTGTCTCTAATTCTTGGTTGCTTGGCGTAATTGGTCTAGCGGTTTTCGCATAGCTAACAGGCTTTTTTCTCTTAACAGGTGTTTTCGACGTTTTTCCGACACTACCTACTTTAGTCGTATGCTTTTTCGCCAGACGATTGGAGATGTCAATTTTCTGTCCAGCATAGATGGTATAGGGTCTTGGAATGGAGTTAGCATTCGCTAACTTGTGGTAATCCCAACCATATGTCCAAGCAATAGAGAACAAGGTGTCACCTTTTTCCACTACATGGAAAGACGTCGACTTTTTGCTTTTACTGAACTTCTCTTCAGTTGAGATGAATTCTCGACTGCTAATGCAACCTGTCATACATACCATAAGCAGAATGACTAAAGTCATAATCACAGTGGATAAAAGCCTATTTCTATCGCTATTTTTTTGACACATGAACATGATAGCTTTACGCCTTTTACAATAGTCTATAGTTTACAAACAAAAGGTAATAAAAAAAGCACTATGTATTTCTAATTGATCTATAAATAACACATAAAAAATGCTTTTATTTTAACTACTACCTTTTATTTTCTAAATTAGCCTCTAGAAAGAGGAATAGGCTTGCCGCCAAGAGCCTATCGTTTTCCTTCGCTGTCATGTGAGGAAAACTTTTCAAGCAAGATAACACAAGCAAAACCTATAAAAGCCAGTACCAATGCGGGCATTATTTGATCGCTATTTAACCAATCAGGTAAGCGATTTAGCTGTTCAAAAGGCACTTCTACCCCTTTACTATTCAAACGATAGCTAATCGTTTCTTTCCAGGGCCAGACTTTTAGCAGAGCTCCCAGCATAAAACCCGTCAATAAACTGAACATAAGATCTTGATAATGATGCAGTAACCAGCTTAGTAAACGCGAGAAAAGCATTAAACCTAATACCGCGCCTAGTGCAAATATCAGCATAATATCCAATTGAAAGCCTTTTACGGCGGCTAAAACGGGGGCATACAACCCCATTAACAATAAGATAAAGCTGCCTGATATACCGGGCAAGATCATCGCACAGATGGCAATACTGCCAGCAATAAAGATATTGAGGTAACTCGCTTCAATGCTAGTTGGGCTAGCAATACTGATAATAGCGGCTATCAGTGCGCCGACGAAGAGGGCCATGAAGGTTGTCGGCTGCCAGTGTTTAATTTGCTTTGCCATGTGCAAACTCGACGCCAGAATTAAGCCAAAGAAGAACGACCATAATAAGACGGCATGCTGATCTAGCAGATAATGAATGACTTTGGCTAAGGTTAAAATTGCCGTTAATATGCCAGCAAGCAAGGTAACTAAGAAAGTCCCATTAATCGCTTTCCAAGCGGCTTTTGGTCCCTGTTTAAATAAGATAATTAATGCTTGTAGATTCACCGCTTTGATAGAGTCTAAAAGCTCCGTATAAATGCCCGTAATAAAGGCGATTGTTCCCCCTGATACACCAGGCACAACGTCGGCACTGCCCATCGCAATGCCTTTTAAATACAACCACAAATGCTTCACTCGACTTCCCTTCTATTACTCATTATTCATTTTTAATTCGTGTAAATTCAGCGTTTCTATTTTTACGTAGATTTTATCGCTAAAAAAAAACCTGCTGGAGCAGGCTTTCAAAGATGTATTAACGCGTGTGCGTGCTATTAGTTAAGCGTTTTTGATACCCGCTAAAAACGGTACAAAGTTGACTTCTTCTAAGGTCTTGCGCTGCCAGTGGTCACCATTTCGGGTGACGAGTACAAGCGCTTGTTTATCTCCGCCAACGGGCAATATCATGCGCCCACCATCGGCCATTTGGTCTAATAATCCTTGTGGAATATCTTCCGGAGCAGCGGCAGCAATAATTCCGTCATAAGGCCCGCATTGCTGCCAGCCCCAATGACCATCGGATAATTTAAACTTCACGTTATGCAGCTTTAACTGACGAATACGAGCACGTGCTTTATTAAAGAGAGGCTCGATGCGCTCTACACTATAAAGTTTCTTAACCAGTGGCGCTAATATAGCCGTTTGGTAGCCTGAGCCTGTACCAATTTCTAGCACGTTTTCTAAAGGACCTTGGGCTAATAGCAGCTCCGTCATTTTCGCGACGATATAAGGCTGACTTATTGTTTGGCCATTACCAATCGGCAGTGAGCTATCTTCGTAGGCTCTATGAGCAAGTGCTTCATCAATAAATAGATGGCGTGGTGTTGATGCAATCACATCCAATACTTGTTGATTTTCAATGCCGCGATCTCGCAAACGTTGTACTAATCGATTGCGGGTTCTTTGAGAGGTCATCCCAATTCCGGCTAATTGTTGCTCATCCACACTAGGATCCTTTCTACTTTCACTAAGTCTAGCTACTTATCTAGCGGCTTGATCATTATTCGTTAGATACTTATAAGTTGAGATAAGCATTCTAAAGCATTTCCATGGGTCATATCCGCTTGGATTGGCGTGATACTGACTTTTCCTTGCTCAATCGCATAGAAGTCAGTGCCTTCTCCAGCATCTGCTCCCTCTCCTGCCGCTGAAATCCAATAGCATTCTTTTCCACGTGGATTAGTGGTTAATACTGGATTGTCAGAACGCTCTCGATGCCCTAAGCGCGTAATCTCAATGCCTTTCAATTCCTCGTAAGGAACATCGGGTACATTAATATTAATAATGGTTCGCGCAGGTAGAGATAATGCTTCAATTTTAGGCAGCAAATCAATCAATACTTTTGCCGCGGTTATAAAATGTTTTTTACCGACTAATGAGACGGCAATCGGCGCTTTGTCTAAGAAACGCCCTTCCATTGCCGCGGCGACTGTTCCTGAATAAATAACATCGTCACCCAAGTTAGCTCCTGAGTTTATTCCAGCAATCACTCGTTCTAAAGCATATTCTTCACCACGATAGAGCGCATTCAAACCTAAATGGACACAGTCTGTGGGGGTACCGTTAATGGCAATAAAGCCATTGTCTAAATACAGTGGATGCAATGGGCGATCGAGAGTTAATGAATTCGATACGCCACTTCGATCTCTATCCGGTGCGATAACGTGATGTTTATAACCCGCCTCCGTTAAGGATTGAGCTAGTTGAGCAAGTCCTGGTGCATGCGCCCCATCGTCATTTGATAATAGGAAAGCCATTATTTATCACCTTCTTTGTTATCAGCAATACTTTCACTGCCATTATAAACAAAGGGTTTCTCTTCAAACTTGCCTTCGAAGCGATCCGGTTCTTCTACGGCTATAAATTCTTGTAATACGGACGTTGCATAGTGGCCAGAAGCAAGTGCAAAGCTGATATTTAAATCGTTATTCTCAAGCCATTGCCATTGCATATTTTCAATATTAGAAACAATATCGCGGCGCTCTTGGTTTAGGCCGGCGTGCTCCATACCATCACACAACTCATGGTGCGGGCCTGAAATTGTTTTTTCGAGCTGCAGTGTTTCATCTTTAGACGTTAAACGACCACGACCCCACATAGGCGCGGTTGCGTATTCGGCGGTTTGAGTTTCGTTTCCTTTAACATCAACATCACCGGTTAATGATTTTCCCCATAGGCCTTGTGCAATTCGCGCTGCGACAACTTCGTTAAAGATATAAGAACGAGCCGCTGACAGATACATACTTTTCTTTTGACGATTTTTTTCACGACGCTGTCCGGTAAGCATCGCGAGTGCTTGATCCATATTGCCGCCACCACGACCAAAACGTTGCAAACCAAAATAGTTAGGCACGCCATTTTTTTTAATGGCTTGTAGATTATTTTCTATAGCCGCTTTTAAGGTTTCGATAGATGCTTCTTGAGACTCAATTGCTTCTTCGGATTTAAGATCGCGCAAAACGATATTAAAGCGATTGCCAACAAGATCTCCACGGCGTAATTTTTTGCTATGACGAGTTTGGGTAAGGATTTCGATATCTTCGTCAGGAAAAGGACGCGCTTCTAGTGCCATTTCAACTTTAGGAGCGTAGATACTGAACCATTGCGTAGTGACGGCGTAGCGATCTTTTTGCCCTGCATAGCTTACGTCGTTTTCTTTCACGCCAAATTTTTCGGATAATAAACGCGCGACCCAATGGGTATTTACTTCACGTTTTTTAATGTGAAGGTAAATGTGTTCGCCTTCACCCGCGGGAATCATCAGCGGAATTTCATCAACCTGAAAGTCTTCTGGGTTAAGTTTTAAAATGCCTTTTGCATTTGTTTCAGGGTAGGCTTTTGGCCAATCAAAATTCCACATTATATTTTCTCTATGTTCTGTCTATTAATAAAGCAACGGCGTGTACGGAGATGCCTTCTTTGCGGCCTTCGAAGCCGAGTTTTTCTGTGGTGGTTGCTTTGACATTTACTTGATTTAATTCACAGCTAAGATCTTCTGCGATCCGCTCACGCATGGTATCTATGTGCGGCGCCATTTTCGGCGCTTGGGCAATAATGGTGACATCGACGTTGCCAATTTTATAACCTTGCTCAGTGACTAACGTCATCACATGTCGTAATAAACCGCGACTATCAGCGCCGGCAAATTCTTCGTCGGTATCAGGAAAATGTTTGCCAATATCCCCTAAGGCACACGCACCTAAGAGTGCATCTGATAAAGCATGTAAGGCAACATCACCATCAGAGTGTGCGATTAAACCTTGGCTATAAGGGATCTTAACACCGCCCAGAGTTATGAAATCGCCTTCACCAAATTTATGAACATCAAAACCATGACCAATACGCATTATAACTTCTCACATTCGTTTCTATTTACTTAAACGCAATACTTTATATCACCACAATAACTAACACGTGCTTACACTCACCCAACAAGTTAAATTTTTTACGGGACGCAGCAAGTACGTCCTTGTATGCTCAACGATCACTTCCCTGTGATCGGATGCCCTGAAAAATTAACTTCTAGCGCTCACCGCACTCAGACTTTTGCTTATTATATAAGCTAAGTTTTAAATAATACTGAGCAGTTTTTTCTATTTACTATACGTCCAACTTCATTTCAAAATAAAATGAAACTTTAATCTTACTTCTATTAAAGCACTTCGCGTATCGGGGTTAGGTGTGTCGTTTGAGGCCGTCCCTTCGCATGGATGCGAAGGACGAGTCTACAGGGACGTATTCACGGCGTGCCGTAAAAAGACAAACCTAATGGCGATAGTCAGCGTAGTGCTATTTAAAAACCAAACCTTTAAATGCTTCGTCTATTACCTTTCATTAGGTCTTTTATCTTTTATTAGCGAGTCGAATTTAAATAAAACTCAGCCAATTTCAAATCTTCAGGTCGAGTAATTTTTAAATTATCACTGCGCCCACTCACCAGCTTTGGTTTTGCCCCAGCAAACTCCATAGCCGATGCTTCATCGGTTACTTCAAAGCCTTCGCTCAATGCTAACTGTAAATTATTTAATAACGATGCTAACGGAAACATCTGCGGCGTCAATGCGTGCCATAGCTGATCACGATCAACTGTGTGATCGATTGTACTGCTCATACATTCCGAATTTTCAGCAGCAGTCCCACGCTTCATCGTATCGCGAACTGGCGTCGCTAAAATGCCACCGTCAGAATAATGCTTAACCTCAGAAAATAACGTATCAAGATCACCATAAGACAAACAAGGGCGAGCAACATCATGAACCGCAATCCAAGCATCAGATGACGTCTCAATATTTTTAATCGCAAGCAAAGCATTCAATACCGAATAACAACGCTCGCTACCACCATCAACAACCATAATACGCGGATCTTTTTCGTAACCTCGAGCTAGGCTAATATCTTGCCAATAAGGGTCACCCTTAGTCACCACTACAACGACTTTATGAAAACCATGAATGACATTATTACGGCTAGTTAGGTGACTCGCCTGATAACTAAGAAGGTGATCTAACGTAAATTCAATCACCGTTTTCGTGATGCCTTTAACCGTCATGTCTAAATATTGCTTAGGGCGATCCGCCTGCATACGAGAGCCAATACCTGCAGCAGGTAATACCAACCATGTTTGTGGATATTGTTGATCAGAAACCGGCATTAAAAGTATTCCATTCTTTTATTTATCAAGGATCAGGTAAAAGCTTTCGTCTTTACCAATAAAACCCAAATCTTCACGCGCTTTCTCTTCTATCAAATCATTACCGGCACGCAAATCATCAACTTCCGCCTTTAGCCAATCATTACGCACTTCCTGAGCGGCAATATCCTGCTCAAGCTCCGCCATTTGCTGCTGCAACTTCCAACTAGCCAGCGTCCCAGTATCATCAAACCAAAAGCGATACTGTAATACCAGAATACATAAGATAGGCACCGTTAAGGATAAAATCCATTTCCAAGCCATGTACTTTCCTTCGTCAAAATCAGGTTATCAATGATATCTTAATATGCAAAAAGGGAAGTGAGTTTTTATCGAAATAAAAATTCAACTTCCCTTTTTTATGATCTGCAATCAAGGAGCTTAACTTATAAAATTAAGCTAGGTTTTATAATCCGAAGATTATTGACCTTTGATTTCTTTCAAACCATTGTAAGGTGCTTTACCTTCCAATTGCTCTTCGATGCGCAATAGACGGTTGTACTTAGATACACGGTCAGAACGGCATAAAGAACCGGTCTTAATCTGGCCAGCACAGGTACCAACCGCCAAATCAGCAATTGTTGTATCTTCAGTTTCACCCGAGCGATGAGAGATAACAACAGTATAGCCAGCATCTTTCGCCATCTGAATCGCTTCTAGCGTTTCAGTTAAAGAACCAATCTGATTGAATTTAATCAAGATAGAGTTAGCAACACCTTTCTCGATGCCTTCTTTCAAGATCTTGGTATTGGTTACGAACAAGTCGTCACCTACCAATTGTACTTTTTTGCCTAGAATATC
>Ga0193962_1001162_pt1 | contig 12290 bp, 9 predicted proteins | sample FB_5_MG_FD_140335 | JGI IMG/M metagenome (GOLD analysis project Ga0193962, IMG submission 140335) | Microbial mat bacterial communities from the Broadkill River, Lewes, Delaware, United States - FB_5_MG | ecosystem: Environmental > Aquatic > Freshwater > River > Microbial mats | place: USA...
CAGATCATTGTTTTCGCGAAACTTAGAATCTTTTCGACCTTAATCAAGATGTGCCCGTTTCTTCTTTGTTTTATATTAATATCCATAGCTTTAGTTTCTCTGTGCTTGGTTTGGATAGTAAGGGAATGAACTACAAGGACCTGTTTTTTTAATTAATGCAACCTGGTTCCTTTTTGTGTATAGTAATCAAATTTTTGTCAAACCTATAATATATAAGGAATTAAAATGAAAGTTGATTTAGATAAGGTCAGTTATGTTCTTGGGCAAAGTGTGGGTGGCGATTTTAAAAGACAGGGCCTTGAAATTGATCCTAAAATTTTTTCGGATTCTTTTATTGCGGCTTTTAACGGGAAAGAATCCGAAATGCCTGTTGGTGAAATGCAGCACATTATGCAAAATTTTCAAAGAGCGATGGAAGACAAAAAGCAGGCAGAGCAAATGGAATCAGGGAAAAAAAATATTGAAGCTGGAAAAAAATTCCTTGAAGAGAATGGTAAAAAAGAGGGGGTTCAAACCACTGAAAGCGGACTTCAGTATAAAGTGATCACTGAAGGAAGCGGAAAAAAACCTGCTGCCACAGATACCGTTGAAACGCATTATGAGGGCAAGACACTTGATGGTGTAATTTTTGACAGTTCATACAAACGTGAAAAAACAACAACTTTCCCACTGAACGGCGTCATTAAAGGATGGACAGAAGCGCTTCAGCTTATGGCTGAGGGTTCAAAATATGAACTGTATATTCCATCTGAGCTTGCATATGGTCCAACCGGCAGTGGGGGAACGATTGAGCCATATTCTACATTGATTTTCACTGTTGAACTGATTGCCGTAAAATAGCCGATCATTAGAAATAGACCTTAACGGCCCATTTGAATACCAAAATGGGCCGTTAAGAGATAAGGTGTGTGACATGGGTGTGGCGTGAAAATGAGATGGTGTCGCCGTATTAACCCATTGAAATAAAATTAAATATTCTATATTATACTCCCCAGGTCATGATTCTAATTCGTTTTTAAGGGAAAAATCACAGATTTACAGGACGACGATTTCCCAAGCCATTTCGTTGACGGCAGGCCGAGTTGTTCAAGCATATAATCATGGAGGTTCTATATGACTAAATCAATTTCTGCCTCGGTTGGCAAGAATGGGGCTAACAAATCAAATGACGTAAAAATAATCCAAGAGCTGCTAAACGGAATATCTAACATACATGGCGGTCCATTATCACCCCTTGCGGTGGATGGATTGTGTTGGAGACTTACACTCAAAGCGATCGAGATTTTCCAGAAAACTGCCTGTGGATTTCAATGGCCCGACCAATTGATTGAGCCTGCCGGAAAAACCTGGAATCAATTAATCGCTTTGGCCGAAGATACAATTGGTGACGTTGTGATCGTTGGTCCGCCTTATTGGGGAGTCGATTCTGTGGCACCGGCTCATAAACGGTTTGGCGGCGAGCCCACACTCTATGATTTTGTAACTGTCCATTCAAATGGACGGCCCCCGGCCTTTTTCGGAAGGTATCTTACACTGAATGATAAACAACGAATTACATTCAATGAAGTGCTTTTTTTAGCATCAAAGAAGTGTAAAATTCTGCTTTGTTATAACCAAATGTCAATTGCCGACGTCAGAAAAGATTACGGGAATGGTTTATTTCATGCAAATAGGGCTGCCGATCGTGCAAACGCACTTCCGGTGAGACAATCTAAATTCTCACCTATCGTGTGGATTTATGCAAATATTGACTCCGGCTATCGGCCTACCGAAGATTGGATGGCAGGATGGTGGGATGGATTATGGGATCGCGGGTATGGACCGGGAATATATTACACTGCATATTCCGATAGCACACTTATTCAACGGGCGTTCGGGAAGTGCAAAAAAATTCCGGCCCCACCGTCTCTCTGGCTTTCGGTATGGTCAAATTTTTCAGGTTCTAAAGCCTGTAAAAATGGAAATATCTTACGGATACCGCCTCAATTTACACCGGATCAACCCCATACACCAGGCGTTGTTGATGTATGGCAGTACGCTGGACCATGCTTTAATAATGCTTTTGATATGAATCTTGCTGGTCAGCGCGGATATGACAGGATGTGGGATGTGAGTTCCTATGTTGGATTTTATCCTAACTTTTAACGTATCATATTCCCAACTGCAATCCTTCTCAATGACAACGCCTTTTTGTATTCTGTTTTATATGCAATAACGGCCTGTTTTTTATTTGTTTTACACATATATGTAACCAAAAATGTATATCCCGATTAATTTAAATTAGAAAAGAGGGAGGCACGTTTTATGTTTCAAATCAATGGCGTGATGATGCAGTATTTTCATTGGTATATCCCCAATGATGGAACGTTTTGGACCCAGGTGCGTGATTCGGCGCGAACCTTGAAAAATTCCGGGTTCAGTGCGGTATGGCTGCCGCCTGCATACAAGGGGCAGGCGGGCGTGAATGATGTCGGGTACGGCGTCTATGACTTGTATGATCTTGGGGAATTTGACCAGAAAGGTGCGGTGCCTACAAAGTACGGCACCCGTGCTCAGTATCTCGAAGCGATTCAGGCACTGCACGACAAAAAACTGCAGGTTTACGCAGATATCGTCTTTAATCACAAGGGCGGCGCTGATCGTACTGAGTGGGTAAAGGCCTTGGAAGTGCGAGGAGACGAACGGCACTTTGAAATTGTCAATCCCGAAAAGCCGGACTATTGGATCGAAGCCTGGACTGAATTCTCGTTCCCGGGGCGTGCCGGCAAATATTCTAATTTTGTATGGAATTACGATTGTTTCGACGGTACGGACTGGGCTGAAAATTTTTGTAAAAAAGCGATCTTTAAGTTTACGAATCGCGGCAAAGACTGGGACCAAATGGTTTCCGGGGAGAAGGGGAATTACGATTATCTCATGTTTTCGGACGTTGACATGAATTCTCCAAAGGTCCGTACGGAATTTGCCCGCTGGGGATGTTGGTACCTTGAGACGACCGGAATTGACGGCATTCGGATTGATGCCGTTAAGCATATTCAATTCAGTTTTTTTCGTGAGTGGCTGGACCACATGCGCCGGGTCGCCTCTTTGAATAAAAAGAACGGTTTTTTTGCGGTGGGAGAGTATTGGTCAAACAATGTAGGGGAACTGCACAATTACATCAAAGCGACCCATGGTAAGATGGCCCTTTTCGATGTACCGCTTCATAAGAAGTTTCACGATATATCCCGGGCCAATGGCCACTACGACTTGAGAACAATCTTAGATGACACGCTCACCGGTGAGCAGCCGGCCCTGTCTGTTCCGTTCGTAGAGAACCATGACAGTCAGCCGCTCCAGGCGCTGGAATCCCCCGTGGGCTGGTGGTTCAAGCCTGCAGCCTATGCATTCATCCTGCTGCGGCAAGAAGGATACCCCTGTGTCTTTTACGCAGATTGGTTTGGGGCAAAATACAAAGACAAAGGGCGGGACGGTAAGGCATATGACATCGATATGGTGCCGGTCCCTCATCTACCCCGTCTGGTGAAACTGCGACGGTCCCACGCCTACGGTCGTCAGCGGGATCAATTTAAGCATGCCCACATGATCGGCTGGACACGGGAGGGCGACGCGGATCACCCCGGCTCCGGTCTGGCAACCGTCATCACCATCAGTGGCGGCGGCGCGATGTGGCTGGAAGTAGGGAAGACCCACGCCAACGGGCAGTATCGCGACGCCCTGGGGAATATGGACGGCACCATGGTTGATATAAATGCTGATGGATGGGGGCAGTTCCCCGTCTCCGGGGGGAGTATTTCAGTTTGGATGCCGGCTTAGGACCGCAGATTAAATAAGTTGGGCAGAAATAACGTCGAATTTTGGTTCATATACAAGGCGCATTAAAGGTTGAATAGCCAGCCTATTGGACCTTTGATGCAACGAAGTAGATGGGCCAAAAGACAAGCTATTTCGTTCAAGTTATTTAATCTGCGGTCCTTAGGCAGACACTGGGGTAACCAATGCCTGCACAGCCAACGGGACTACTGGACCGTTTTCTCCGCGTCCCTAATGCCATGGCCGCTCATATGTTTTTTAGCAGGCATATTTTGAAATTGACATCTTTTGGGATCTTATCCAGGTCCTTTTCAACAGATTAAAGACGTTTTGAGGCATGCCAAAGGGCAGATCCACCAGAGAATAATCATAGTCAATATTAATGTTGCCGATAAAGCTGCTTTCCAGGCCGGATTCATTTGAAATGGCACCGACGACATCGCCGGGTTTTAGGCCATGCTTGTAACCCACTTCAATGCGATATCGTTCCATCCCTTTTTCAGTGGGCTCAATTTTATTGGGGCTAAGCCTGGCAGGTGTCTGCTTTTGTCTCGGTGCAACAGGTGCTTTGGCTTTTTTTTCAGATTTTTTAGCAGTCTTTCTAACAGCAGTCTTTTTAACAGCAGGTTTGTCAGCCGTCTCCTTCAGTAGAAACGGTGTGTTGCCCTGGAGCATTTTTGCCAGGGCCGCAGCCACCTGGGAAATCGAAATATCCTGTTCCTTTGCGGTGGTCTCCACTATATCCGTAAACGCGCTTAGATCTTCGGTGTCGATGGTTTGGGCAATTTTATTTTTAAAATCAACCCGCCGTTTTTTATTAATTTCCCTGTTGGAGGGCAGGGCTATTTCTTCAACCTTCCGGCGGGTGGCGGTTTCGATTCGTTTTAACATCCACCTTTCTTTTGGATGGACAAATAAAATGGCTTCACCGGTTCGCCCAGCTCGACCGGTTCTGCCGATTCTGTGAATATAGGACTCGGTTTTAGAAGGCACATCGTAGTTGATGACGTGGGAAATCCGGTCTACATCAAGTCCCCTTGCCGCCACATCCGTGGCCACAAGAATATCTATGTTGCCGTTTTTCAACCGGTTAACCGTGCGTTCCCGGGCCGCCTGGGCAAGGTCTCCATTCAGGGCCTCTGCTTTGAATCCTTTTTCTTCCAGGATTTTTGTCAGGCCCATTGTGTCACTCCGGGTCCTGGTAAATACGATGACGCCATCATGGGACGAGGCTTCAAGTATCCGGACCAAGGCATCACTTTTTTTTACATGTTTTACCAGCCAGAATTTTTGATGAATGGTGCTGGTGACATCTGAATCATGGCGAATAATAACTTTTTCAGGATTTTTAAGATATTTGCCTGCAATTTTTTGAATGGGGGCAGGCATAGTGGCGGAAAACAATGCGATCGGTGTGGATTGAGGGATCTGGGATAAGATCCATTCAACATCATCAATAAATCCCATCTGCAGCATTTCGTCTGCTTCATCCAGCACCAGGCCAGTAAGATCGTCAAGGCAGACGGTTTTACGCCGCATATGGTCCATGAGGCGGCCCGGTGTCCCCACAACTACATGGACGCCCCGTTTTAGTTGGCTTAACTGAACACCATAGCTTTGCCCCCCGTATACAGCCAAAACATTAAGGCCCTTCATTTTTACGCCATAGTCCTTGAAGGACTGAGCCACCTGGATGGCAAGCTCCCGGGTCGGGGTGACCACAAGAACCTGGGGGCGCCTGTTTTTAAGATTGATTCGGGAAAGCAGCGGCAATGCAAAGGCTGCTGTTTTTCCGGTTCCGGTCCTGGCCTGACCCAGCAGATCTTTGCATTCGATCATATGGGGAATGGTTTTGGTCTGGATCGGAGTCGGGGTTTCATAACCAACAGTCTGCAAGGCCGCGAAAACATCCGGGCTCAAGTTCATTTCGTCGAACCCGGTCTGTTCTAAATTTTTATGGGGCATGGTTTTCCTTAAAAGCAAAAAAGGCCGGCACAGCCAGCCCAGTATATCAATATTAACTCAAAATAAAACATTTATATCTATATGAATTTTTAGAAAAATGCAAGGTTTTATTTGTTTGAGTCGACAATTTAAAATTTTGTAACGGATGGGTTTCATTTATCCCGGGTATCCACGGGCACAAAGGCGGGGTGGAAAAGTTGTTATCCTCTGAACTGATTTGTCCTTTGGAAGAGGATTTGTGACGTATGGATGCTTTTAAGAGCCTGTTTAAAAATAGATGAATCGGCTGCATTTTCATGATATTTCGCTTCGATCCCCTAATTGTTAAACAGGCTTTAAGGCAATAATTGTACGAGGTCTGGTAAAAGGAAAGGGGCAGTTTTTTTCTCAGAACAGTTTTCCTGTTTGACCCGGGCTCGTTTCCTGGCGTATACTATTAAGAATCACACTTTGCCGAGATTTTATTGTTGTATCAATATTCAAGAATTTTTCTGCGCGTAATGCGTCTTTCATGGGATCGGTCTTTCCGAACATTGAACCCCCCAAAAAACATATCTGTTAAAAGGAGAATGCCATGAATATCATTGTCAGCCGTCCTGCAGGCGATGAGGATCGGCAGGGTATATACCGTTTTCTTTATAGGATCTGGATCAAGGAGTGTGGCCGGGAGCTACCGGGAACCGACCATACCCTCAAGTGGATTAAGGATGATCTGGATGATTGGGCAGATCACTTCGTGGCGATGGACGAACAGGGGCAGATCGTGGGGTGCGTCCGGGTGAATCGCCTGTCCAAAGGGCGGATAGACGATTGTCTGGCCAGGGTCTTGGGATTTGACCCCTTATTCGATCTTTTCGATCTTGAAACCATCGTGTTCATTTCTCACCTGGCGGTTCTGCCTGCCTATCGGGGCGGTACGGTCATCTCACTGCTGATGGCTGAGATGTGCCGCCATCTGCTTGAAATTCGTGTCAACGTGGCACTCTGCACCTGTCGTTTGGGAATGGTCAGCCTGTATCACCGGCTGGGCATGCGTCCCTATCTGCCGAATTTTGATCGTCACGGTCAGATGCAGGTACCGCTGGTCTGCTGTGTAAACGACCGGGAATATCTATCGAAAATAGGTAGTCCTCTGCACCGGATTCTGCCCAAGGACTGCGACGATCAAGGCTGGTCCGCAGGCATGCTCAAGGAACGGTTTCCCATGTTCGTAACGCCTTCGTTTTCCCGGATTACCCACAGAAACCTCTGGGCCCAGCTGGCCCATTCTTCCCCGGCGGTGACGACCGAACCCTCCCCAAAATTGTTCCAGGATATTCCCGAGGCTTTGCTGGAGGCTCTTTTGCTGGAACTACCAAGGGTCTTCCTTTCCAGCAACGAGGTGGTACAGGTGAATACTGAGTGGGAAGCGGCCATGGGTATCCTGATCGACGGGGCATTGGGGGTCGGTGTTGGAGAGGCTGCAAACCCTCATTTCATTTACGTGATTCAGCCGGGAGAACCTTTTGGTGAGCTGATCACCCTGGCCCGAATCAGGTCCTCCACCGTGATCCTCGCTCTGGAGGAGAGCGAGGTGATCCTTTTGCCGGATCATTTGTTCGATCGGCTCGGCAGGAAAGAGCCGGACGCGGCGGTACAACTCTATAAAAATCTTCTGGGCATCCTGGCCCGGCGTACGGCTGCGGCCAATACCGCCTTGGCTGACCATCTGGGCAAGGACACGGGGATGGATGTCTCCGTCCGCAGTCCCGCCCGTCATATAGCCCGCTCCATCCAAACGGCCGTCGGACAGATCGAGGATCGGACAGAGTCCTACCATTTTGATACTTTGTCCGATCCCGAGGCCGAATTTGCCCGGTTGAGCTGCCAAGCCAAGATTGCAGAAGTTCTGGAATTGAGTCGCTTAAGGCAGATCGGCCTGGCTGACGGGGACCGGATTTTGGATCTGGGATCAGGCCCGGGCATCACCAGTCTCCTTTTGGCTCAAAACTTCCCGGCAAGTCGGGTTTTCGGGGTGGAGCCCGAGGCAAAACTGCGAGCCCGGGCATTGGAACTTGCCCGGGAACAGGAATCTGTCGGACACCGGTGCCGGTTTCTTGAAGGAACGGCCCAGGCCATTCCCCTGGATGACGACAGTGTGGATTTCGCCTATGCCCGGCTGCTGTTTCAGCACATCCCGGACCCTTTGGCTTGTCTTGGGGAAATGCGGCGGGTGACCCGGCCGGGAGGCATCGTCTGCATTATGGACGTGGATGACGAGACCATCTTCATTCATCCGGAAGTTCCGGGATGGAAGGCTGTGGAGGCCCGGGTGGCAAGGGCCCAGGCCGAGTATGGCGGAGATCGTCATGTGGGACGCAAGCTTTTAGGCTACTTCGAGGATCTGGAATTTGCCGCTGCCCAGGTTGATATCGTGCCGGTTACCACCCAGATGCTGGGGCCCTCGCTCTTTTTCGATATCGTGTTTGGTTTTAAGCAGCAGCATCTGAAGCGTTATGAGGACTGGGATTCGGAAACGGAAGCGACGTTTAAGCAGCTTGGCGCCGCCCTGATGGAAAAAGGTGCCTTTGCATCGGAGAATATTTTTATAGCCCATGGAACAGTGCCTTGATTTACAGCGCCTTTTGCCCTGAGCGAAGTTACAGGCCACGGCGGTAGCGGATATAGGATCCTTCCTTAGCGCTCAAATAGGTTCTGTTAGGTTCTGTGTTGAGGGGCAGGCGCTCCCCTGCAGCGACAAGGGGGTGGATGTTATGTCGGTCTGATGACCGCAGGGAAAGGCCTGCTGCCCGCAACATATGGGCAAGATTTAAAAAAACGTTCTCAAATGAAAACGGCTTCCCGGGCCTTTACACGACCAAAGACCCGGGCGGTTATGCCTTTTGTTCATTGACTAATCGGCTTTACGTCTTAAAAACGTGGGAATCTCCAGATCGTCATTATCATAGTTTGTGCCGTAATCCTGGGTCTGGTTGTCATCTCCCACCACACGTTTGTGGCGAACAACACGTACCGGTTCTTCCCAGGTGGCCATATCCTCTTCCGTGGCGTCCCTTACAACACCCCTGGCAATGGGAGCCTGGCGCCCGGCAGGGGTAGACTGTCCCATGTCCGGTGTGTTTTGACCATAGGGTTGCGCCCCGTATGCCCCGTAGGTGCCGTTGGCTGCCGTTGTCTGCTGGGGCTGCCGTCCATAGGCCTGGGCTGTCTGGGGATCAAATCTGCGCATATTCTCGGCAAACGCCGGTTCTTCCATACCGATACCGGTGGCAATGACGGTGATGCGGATTTCATCCCCGAGGTCTTCGTCAAAGGTCTGGCCCCAGATGATTTCTGCATCGTCACCTACTTCCTGATAAATGCGGTCGCAGGCTTCGGTCATTTCATCAAGGGTCAGATCAGAACTTGATGTGATATTCATCAGTACGCCCTTGGCACCGGAAACGGAGATATCTTCCAGCAGTGGATGGGAGATGGCCCGTTCTGCGGCTTCCGTGGCCCGGTTTTCCCCAGAGGCAATACCAATGCCCATTAACGCCTTGCCGGCTTTTTGCATGGTGGTTTTTACGTCGGCAAAGTCCAGGTTGACGTGGCCGGGCATCATAATCAGATCCGTGATGCCTTTAACGGAGTGATGCAAAATTTCATCCGCTTTAATGAACATGTCCTTCATGCGTGCCCCTTTGCCGGCAATGCCGCGCAGTCGGTCATTGGGGATGGTGATGACGGTGTCTGTAATTTCCTGCAGTTTTTCCAGACCTTCCAGGGCTGCTCGTTCCCGTTTTTTTCCTTCAAAGGAAAAGGGTTTGGATGCAACCGCTACGGTGAGAATGCCAAGGTCCTTGCAGATTTCTGCAATCACAGGTGCGGCACCTGTGCCGGTACCGCCGCCGAACCCGGCGGTGATGAAAACCATGTGGCTGTCTGCAAGTGATTCACGCAGTTCATCCATGCTTTCCAGGGCAGCATCTCTACCCACACTTGGATCTGCCCCGGCCCCAAGGCCTTCGGTAAGCTGAACGCCCATTTGGATTTTAGCTTCTGCCCTGGAATGCTCTAAAGCCTGGGCATCGGTGTTGGCCACAATAAATTTAACACCCTGAAGCTTGGCGTCGATCATATTGTTGACCGCGTTGCCGCCGGCCCCGCCGACACCGATGACCTTAATTTTAGCCGTGTTGTTGTTCTCCACATAAGAAAAAGTCATATCCACCTCCTTTAAGGATTTAAATAATATTTTTAAACCATTGTTTCATTTTATTTAAAACTCCCTGCAACCCGTTGGCATCTGACCTGACATCCTGGATACGGCAGCTTGTTTTTGATCCGAAAATGACGAGTCCAACGCCTGTTGCGTATGCGGGGTTTTTAACAATATCTTTGAGCCCACCAATACGGTTGGCTTCACCGATACGAACGGGAACGTTGAATACGGATTCGGCCATTTCTGAAATGCCGTCCATGACAACGCTGCCGCCTGTGAGTATAAATCCGGCAGGAAAGCTGTTTTCAAGTCCGTTGGAGAACAGCTCCTGTTTCAGCAGGGAAAAGATCTCCTCCACCCGGGGTTCCAGGATTTCAGCAAGAATTCCCTTGGGCAGACGCTTGGGCGCTCTGCCCCCCACCGCCGGCACCTCAATGGCATCATGGGCCTTGACGTTTTGCGGTATGCAGGTGCCGTGTGTTTTCTTGATCTTTTCCGCTTCGGGCAAGGGGGTGCGAAGCCCTACGGAAATATCGTTGGTCAGGTTATGTCCGCCCACGGTGAGTTCGTAAATGAATTTTAGATTTTTGTCTTTGAACAAAGCCAGGTCTGTGGTCCCGCCGCCCATATCGGCCAGGATGCAGCCAAGTTCCTTTTCTTCATCGGTGAGAACCGCATAACCCGAGGCCAGGGATTCAAGCGCAATGTCGCACACCTCAAGCCCTGCCTTGTGGCAGCACTTGATAATGTTGCGCGCTGCAGACACCGCACCCGTGACGATATGGATCTTGGCTTCCAGGCGTACGGCAGTCATGCCCACGGGGTTCTGGATGGATGTCATTTCATCCACAACAAACTCCTGGGAAATAACGTGCAGGATTTCTCTGTCCGGGGGGATGGCAACCGCCTTGGCCGCGTCAATGACCCGCTCCACATCCATTTCGGTGATTTCCCGGCCTTTGATGGCAATGATGCCATGGCTGTTGAACCCTTTGATGTGGTTGCCTGCAATGCCTACATAAACGGAGGATATATTACAGTCCGCCATGAGTTCGGCTTCCTCCACAGCTTTTTTAATGGAATCCACCGTGGACTCTATGTTGACCACGGATCCTTTGCGAAGCCCTGTGGAGGGGTGAGAGCCCACACCGATGATGTTGATCTCATCATCAAGCATCTCACCCACGACTGCGCATATTTTGGTGGTACCGATGTCAAGTCCCACCAGTAATTTTTCGTTCCCCTGCAAGTTAAACCCCCTTTTCTATTGTATGTTGGGCAGCATCTTCAGTTGTAACAAACACCTTTTCCAGGCTGAAAAGATCTATGGCAGATATGGTTTTGTCCGGATAGTTGGCCTCCATATAGCGCTGAATCTGCCTGGCCCTTGCAAGTTTTTTTTCAAATCCGTCAAACCCGAGTTTAACCGGAGTAATCGTTTTGTTTTCAGATTCTGTGTCGTTTAATTTGTTTGTGAAACTTGTATCAGGATATGTGTTTAATATATTTATGAGTATGCCTGTGTTTTCGTCTCCCAAAATTGTCTGAATTTGTCCAAACCCTTTGATTTTTAATATTTCCATCACGGCATTGAACAGATCCCCTTCAAACAGATACGTGCTGTTGGACAGACTTAAATCCACTCCGGATATAACCGGCAACGCCTTTAGATCATCCTTGGCCGGTTCATACTCTTTAAAAGGAGCTCCCTGGGCATTGATGACGATGTCTGCCAGGTTTTCAATGGTAACGATGGCCAAAGGTTCTTGTTCTTCAATTTTAATGGAAATGGTTGATAACAGCTGACGTTTCACCGTGGCCATGCGAATCCAAGGATGGGTGTTCAGCTCTTTTTCGAGCAGATCCGGCTGCAGTTCAAAAATATTGCCCGGCTTGTCAAGTCCTGTCCGGGCCAGGACTTCGTCTTTGGTTACCCGGTCAAGACCGTCAATCATAATGGTTTTAACATCAAATAGGGGGCTTTGGAGAATCGCATCGTGTATGTAGATGCAACCAAAACTCATTGCACCGACAAAAAGAATCAAAAAAATTTTTCCCCAAAGGGCTTTGCAGCCAAAAAAAGTTTTAAGTTTCCAAGCCTTTTTGCCCTGCACCTTGTAACTGTTTTGAGTAATTTTCTTAGTCGCCAATGGTTTTCACCTCTTTTTTAAGGTTAATCCCGAATTTCTCGTATACGCGTTTCCTTACCTGGCCGGCCAGGTTCAGGATATCTCTTGCGCAGGCGTTGCCGTGGTTGACAATGAAATTGGCGTGCAGATCAGATACCATGGCCCCGTTGCACCGGGCA
>Ga0193962_1001164_pt1 | contig 12280 bp, 10 predicted proteins | sample FB_5_MG_FD_140335 | JGI IMG/M metagenome (GOLD analysis project Ga0193962, IMG submission 140335) | Microbial mat bacterial communities from the Broadkill River, Lewes, Delaware, United States - FB_5_MG | ecosystem: Environmental > Aquatic > Freshwater > River > Microbial mats | place: USA...
AAATAAAATATTCAATGCTATTGATATGATCAATAAAACAATCAAAACTTTTTTCTTTTTTACTTCTTTCTTTTTTACTTCTTTCTTTTTTACTTCTTCCATTTTTCTTCTCCTAACTTTATATTTTTACAACTTTTAGTATGCAACAATGTCTGCATTAACATCTACAAACATTAAATAAATTTAAAAAATGCAAGTAATAATTTTCTTTCCATATTATTTTATTTGAATTTTTATTTATATTTCATTATACATCTATCACATCAAAAAAGTCAACGATAAAAACATATTTAATTTTTTTCTCCTAATCAAAGTTACAAATAGATAAAATTGAAAAATTACTCTAATTACAACTATAGATAGATACTTTCAAGTGGCATTATTCTTTAAAGATAATAATGTTATACCCTATATCATTAAATCTATGCATGACAAAATAAAAACCATTCTGTTCAAAAAAACCGTTCTGTTCAAAAAAAAACCATTCTGCTCAAAAAGGCAAAATGGTCTATTTTCTATTTAATTGTTTTTATCCTAAATATACTCAGATATTCATCTATGTTATGAACATCTATCTTGCATTTGTATTTTTCCACTAGTTTTATGAAGATGGGTATTTCTGTATAATACTCATCACTGTCTAGCAGTTCTTCGGGTGGATTTTCTTGCAAGGTGATATCTCCTATAACTATTTCACCATCTGCTTTTAAAACTCTAAGCATTTCTTTCAGTGCTAGTTCTTTTTCTTCATATGTCAAATGATGAAATGTGTAAGTTGATACTATTCTCTCAAATAGATTATCTTCAAATGGTAGTTTCAGAAAATCACCATACTTTAAATTTAAGGCTGGAAGTTTTTCTTTTGCTTTAATCATCATTTTTACTGATTGATCTAAACCAACTACTGATATATTTCTATCAATAAACAATTTTGCTAAATTGCCCGTTCCAACTCCTATGTCTAAAACTTTTGCAGATTCATTTAATCCATTACTAGCTAATTCATATACTTCTTGCAAAAGTTTATCATAATTTTTATAAAAACCATCTATTTCAGATTTGCTCACCATTTTATCATATGATTTGGAGAAAGAATCAAAATCCCATAAATCAATCCATTTCGACTCATTTTTACTATCTATAATTTCTGAAGCTATATCTATAAAACTATCTTGCAAATTTTTAACTGATAAATCTTCTAAATAGCTATTCATAGTGTCTTCTAATCCGTTTTGAATCAATCTATATTTTCTAAGCAATGAATTTACTATTTCTAATTGTTTGAATAATTGGTCTTCTAACTTATTATCATTCCTACTACTGATAATTTTTTTTATATCTTCTATAGATACATCTAACGCACGATATGTTAATATCAATTTTATTGATATCAAATCATCCTGAGTATATTCTCTGTAACCACTATTAGCATTTCTTCTCGGAGAAATTATCCCCTTATTTTCGTAAAATCTTAACTTGTTTTTTGTTATTTGAAATTTTTCAGCCACTTCTTTTATTGAATAAATTTTATTCTCGGTACACATGACTTGATTGCCACTCCTCCCTCAATATTCCATAACTTACTGAATCATAATATTTTCCATCTACTATGCGTGCTTTTCTATATGTAGCCTCACATTTAAAATCTAATTTTTCAGCTAATTTCATCATTCTTTCATTACCTGACCAAGTAGTTAATCCCAATCTCACTATTTCTTCTTTTTCATTAAATAGTTGGTTAACCCATTTTACTAGAGCTGTATATCCTATACCACATCCCCAGTAATCTTCATTAAATATAACCACACCTATTTCCATCCAATTTGTTTCCTTAGACTTCCAGTACCATGATACTTCTCCTATCAGAGTATTATCTTCTTCATCTGCTATAACAAGAGAGTTTTCAGATTTATCGCCGTTTTTTAATCTTAAACGCACTTTCTCGATTTGCGCTTTCAACTCTTCTTCTGTCTGTTTCTTAAAATATGGTCCATTAAATTTATGATACTCTCTTGATGGTTTGTTTAAATCAAAGTAATTATCTAAATCACTAAGTTCCTTATGTCTTAAAATTATATTCTTCATATATCCTCCATTTCTTCTATACTTATAGTTTACACCTTCGCCCTAGGCTAATGTCAATAGGAGATATTTAGTTTATGATTTTACGTATTTACATTTTTTTATAAATTTACATCTTTAAATCTCTATCTCCATGCCATCATAAGCAAATGAAACATGATCATATGTTTTTTCCAACGCTAAGTAATCATCATATGATTTGCCCCAATCTTCTTCTAGATGTGTTATAACCACTTGATCTATATTGTATTTTTCTTTTATCTGCATGACTTCATCCATAATAAAGAGTTCATTTCTTAATGGATTATCTTTTTCTAGTATGAAACCATTTTTTAAAACTTCTCCAACTATGGTATCACCTATGATGAGTATATCTGCATCTGCAAATTTTTCATTATCTGGGAATGGTTTTACATCACATGGTGCATATATGATTTTTTTATCATTTTGAGTTATTATAAATATACTTACTGTTTCTGATTCATCTACAGGAACCATGTCTATATTTACATCATCGACCTGTAAATTTCTAGCTGCTTCTAAAGTTACTAATCCCCTAGATACATAATAGTCCAGCATAGAACCATATTTTGTAGCCTGTTTTCTGACTTCTTCTAATACAGTAGGTGTAGACACTAGTTTCACTGGGTCATCACATTTTATACCTAGTGATATATTCAGCCAGTTTATTTTCAATTGTTCAATTATTCTCATTCCCATGGTATGGTCTGGGTCCTTGTGACTGTACATGATATATTTTACTTCATCTATATTGGCGTTGTTTAGCGCATAACCGACATCTTCTGGTGTATCGATAAGCACTTTACCCTCTTCTATGAATAAACTACATCCTGTTCTCGCATATGGAAATCCTTTTTCTCTAGCCTCTGTACAAACTTTACACTGACAACAAGGTCTCGGTATGCTAACGCATCCGCCTGAACCTATTATTTTTAATTTCATAATTCCACTCTCCTAATAGTTTTTGATGAATTTCATAAAAACCCTGTATACAATTTTATTGTAACAAGGTTTTTCATTTATCCCTATTTTATGAACAATCAATATTCAAATATATTTTTTAATAATGTATTAGACTTCTAAAAATAATATACTATATGTATATAATTGTCAACACTAAACTAATTATCACATGGTATACACTTCTTATTCTTCTTTTTCATTTTGTTATCATACATAATATAATCTGCTACTTTCATCAAATCTTCAATTGTTTTATATTCTGAATTTGCTCTAGCATAACCTATAGATGCACTCAATTCTAAATGTTTTTCTTTTATATTTTGATTATTTAATTCAATTAGATTGACCAATCTATTTTTTACCTTTTCATCAAAATTTTCATCTGTATTGTATAGTATTGCCATAAACTCATCTCCACCTATTCTAGCAACTATATCGGTATCTCTAAAATTCATTTTCAGTATTTCAGCAAAACTAATAATCAAATTATCACCTTCAGCATGACCAAAATTATCATTTACTTTTTTTAAACCATCTATGTCAAACATGAACACACATAATTCATTATCATAAATTTCATTTTCTATGATTCTATTTATATAGGTCCTATTATACAGACCAGTCATGATATCATGAAAACTAAAATACTTGAGCTCTTGTTCAGATTTTAAAATTTTCTCATACTGCAAGTTGTTTTTAAGAATTAATCCACTTAATCTTGAAATTTCAATAGCTAAATTAAGATATTGATTGATATATTCTGGAAATATAAATCCTTTTACATCTATAGTTCCAAAATAATCATCTCCATTTATTATTTTAACACATAATCTATTATTATCTTGCGATAAATAATACACTTCTTTATTATCTATAAGTTCAACAACTTTATCAGGTAATACTTCGCTATCTTCACTCCAATAGATAAAATCCTTCGCTCCAAATACCATCAAAAATAATTCCTTAATTTTCTCAATTATTTCTCTTTTTTTAGTATATGTTGATATTCTGCTAAATATATCAAAAATCACTGCATATTCAGCTACTTTGTTTTTAAAATTATTGTTAGATTTCTCTAAATATTCTATTTTTTTAGAATTCACCATATTATTCAATATCATTATTATATTATTTAGACTAATATGAATTATTTTATATGGCAAATCAACATAACTTGCAAATTTTTCTATTAAAAGCTTGTCGTTATCATCATTCAAGCCATCTAATAACGCAATATTTTTAGCTGATTCATGAAAAAACATTCTCGCTGTATCTTTATCGAACCCCATATTTTCAATATGTTCTTCCCACTTTCTCAACCAACTCACAGTAATTATGTAACTTCTACTAGCTATTAATGACCTTATATATTCATTACAAATCAAATTACTAAAGCAAAAATCTGTAGCCATTATTTTCACATCAATAACATCAATCATAATTTTCATCATATCACAAGATTTACTAAAAATCATAGTCCTATCTTTATTATTCTTTTCTTGATATCCTTTAATTAATTTTTCTTTATATTTTTTATGATCGCATAAAGTGTTAAACTGATGTATTTCTACATCATCTATTGACCCAATTTCAACTGCTTCTTTGTATTCTAAGAAGAAATTTTCACATACATATACATCAATTTTCTCCATACATCACTCCATTTCTATCGGGTATCTTCCGAATTTCTTTACACAATTTGATATTTCTAATAAAATACTTTCATCTACTTGATATGGTATTTCTCCATGATTATCTGATAGTATAAAACCTCCACCAATCGCCAATTTTTTAATCAAATATTTAACTTCTTCTCTAGCTTTTTTCGCATTCCAATTGATCATATCTACGCCATTTAAATTACCTAACAAGCATATCTTGTTTTTTGACTTATCTTTTATTTTATCAAGATTATCTTTGTTACTGAATCCTAGCACTGCTGCTTTGCAATCTACTATATCATCTACTACTGGCAAAGTAATACCCGAAGCCAGATGTATAGCTAGAGGACCATTCACTCTTTTAGAAACTCGCTGCGCTATCACGTGTCCTGTTTTTAAATACTTTTCTCTTTCTATTATAGTAGGTGACGCCATAGGATCAAAATAACATATCGCTGTTGCTCCTGCTTGGAGTTGAGTATTTGCCCATTTAACACAAAATTCTTCATTTAGTTTCATCAATTGATTAAATTCATTTTCATGAAAATACAATAGTTTTAAATAATTTTCAAATCCCATCTGCATTATAGGCAATGAAAATGGTGACATAACAACTCCTATGATTGGTATTTCATCTCCTACTGATTGTTTTAACATTCTAGTAGTTTTTAATATTTTTTCTAGTGATTTAGATTCTTCTATTTTAGGTATCTCAATATTCTTTATACCTTCTATTGATTTTATAAATGGCTCAGCTGCATTAGGAGGAGTTTTATCTCTAAATATAACATTTCCTCCAAAGGCTTCTATTTCTGTAGCCGCATAATAAAAGGTATACAAACAATCACTGCTATATTTTCTTTGCATTTTCAACTGACAATCTACAACATTTTCTGCCTTAGAAAAATATTCCTCTATAGATATCTCCATTTCTTTTGCACCATAACTTGATAATAAATGAAATACAGGTACTCTATCTGCTTCTTCATGGCTAATTGCTTTCATTACTCTTTGCATAGAATTCATTATATTTCCCTCCTTCTTCTAATTTTTTTATAATATTTATAACATCAGAGGCAGTATTTCCATATGCATCAGCATTAACTTTTTTACATAAACTTTCATCTAATCTAAATGGTGCTCCACCAACTATAACTTTGATTTCTGTATTTTCTTTCTTGAGTTTATCTACAACTTTCTCAACTTCTAAAGCCGATGATATCATAAGTACTGATATCAAAAGAAAATCTATTTTATTATCAATTGTAAGCTTAACTAATTCATCAACTTCTAATCCTTGACCAAAATCAATAATTTCATATCCACTAGCAGATAATATAGAATATACTATTCTTTTTCCTAATGAATGATAATCTTGCAATACACCTATTGCAATTTTATATTCACTTTTATTTTCAACATTTAACTCTGCTATGTATTTATTTATTAGTTCTTCACAAATAATTCCACTCATATATACCTGAGATAGTGAGTATTTTCCATGTTCCCAACCTTGTCCAATACTTTCTAGAACCTTAATAATCATGTACTCTACATCTTTGAAATTACCATTGATTGTATAATATTTTTCTATAATTTTAAATACTTGTATTCTATCAACTTGTAAAAGTGCTTCTTGTAATTCTTTAATATACTTATCTATATCTATTTTTGATGATTCCATATAATCTCCTCTCAGTATATTTACAAACTATATCCTATATATACCCAATTTAACTAATTATACTCAAATATCACTTTTTATTGCTATAATTAATAAGTTTTCTTCATTAATTCTTAATTTTTTTAAATGTTTTTTAATATTTATTAATATTTATGATGACTTTTACTCTTATTTGTTATATAATAACATTCTTGAACATTCTTGGATTTCGATTAATTAAAATTGTGAGTCCAATAGTTTAACAACTACTAAAGGACACTATAATAATTAATGAAAAAATAAGGAGAAATATATTGCAATTTGAAGAATTAAACTTAATAGACCCCATACAAAAATCACTAAAAGGTGAAGGTTATGAAAAAGCTACACCTATACAAGAAAAAGCCATTCCAGAATTATTGAATGGAAAAGACTTACTAGGATGTGCTCAAACTGGTACAGGTAAAACTGCAGCTTTTGCCCTTCCTATATTACAAGGCCTTTCTACTAAAGGAAAAAGCTCAAAAGGAAAAAGAAAAATAAGAGCATTGATACTAGCACCTACAAGGGAACTTGCTATTCAAATAGAAGAAAATTTCAAAATCTATGGTAAATACTTAAATCTTAGATCACTGGTAATATTCGGTGGAGTATCTCAAAATCCTCAAACAAAAGCTTTAAGAGCCGGTGTTGATGTACTAGTAGCTACTCCAGGCAGACTACTTGATCTTATAAATCAGAGGTTCATAAGACTTGATCAATTAGAATATTTTGTACTAGATGAAGCTGATTATATGTTAGACATGGGCATGATACATGATGTAAAAAGAATCATGAAATTCATACCTGAGCAGAGACAAACTATGTTCTTCTCTGCAACTATGCCACCTGAAATATCAAAACTAGCAAATCAATTGCTTACTGAACCAATAAAAATAAAAATTACACCAGTATCTTCTGCTGTTGAAATTATTCAACAATCAGTGTACTTTGTAAATAAAAAGAATAAAATAAACATGTTGATTTACTTGCTTAAAAATAAGGATATGGATTCTGTATTAGTATTTTCAAGAACAAAACATGGAGCAGATAAAATTGTAAAACAATTAGCACAAATCAATATATCAGCTTTAGCTATCCACGGTAATAAATCTCAAACAGCTCGTCAAAAAGCACTAGAAAGCTTCAAAAAAGGAAAAACTAGAGTTTTAGTAGCTACTGATATAGCTGCAAGAGGTATCGATGTAGATAAATTATCTTATGTTATTAACTTAAATCTTCCAGAAGTTCCAGAAACTTATGTTCATAGAATTGGACGTACTGGTAGAGCTGGAGAAGCTGGACAAGCTATTTCTTTATGTGATAATGAAGAAAAAGAAATGTTAAAAGCTATAGAAAAATTGATTAGAAAAAAAGTTCCTGCGGTTTACGATCATCCTTTCCCACTTGATAAAAACGAAGATGATAGCATTAAAAAATCAGGACAAGGAAGACCAAGAAAAAGTGGTGGTTCTAGTCGTAATGGCAGAAGTTCAAATAAATCTGGACAAGGTTCTTACAGAAGCAGCAAAAATTCTACTAAAAGTAACGGCAAGAGTTATAGAAAAAGTTCCGAAAATTCCGAAAAATCTGAAAATTCTGAAAGTTTTGGACAAGGATCTTACAAGTCAGGTAAAAGTTCTAGTAAATCTGGACAAAGCTCTAGTAGAAATGGCAAAAGCTATGGTAAATCTGGACAGAGTTCTGGTAAAACATATAATAAGAAAAAATCATATTCTCAATCTAGAAATAGAAAAAATGGTTAGACTATAAAACTATAAGAATATTATAAAACTATAAATATATTATAAACTCAAAGATCCCCTGAAATGAAAATTCAGGGGATTCTTTTAAATTCAAAATTCATAAAAATTATTTTTCTGCTTGTACTAAAAATCAATAAATAAAACTAGCAAAGAGAAGAACAGAATATATCATATATCGCAATAACACATATGAACTAAAAATCTTTCTTCTTCATTATAGAAATGCTAATTCTAATAGATAGTAACATTATCAAGAGAGAAGCAAGCAACGCAATTATAAGTATCATACCTATACTAAGCGTTGTCAAATTATTTAATAGCGCCTCTAAATCTATATGTAATAAGTCTGCTATTTTAACAATAATAACTCCTATAACCGCTACAATCCCGACTGCACCTAAAATTGCGATTCTTCCTTTTTCTCCACCAAATTTTAGTTGAAAAGGAATCATCACAGACAACAATAGTATAATGATAGGTAATACTAACAGAGCAGTCAATAAAATTTCGTTAAGTGTAGCTGTATTTTTAAATAAAGAAAAAATCATATTAATCACCGTTCCAAATAACCAAGAAGTACAAGCAACAATAAGTCCAAAACTATATTTTTCTAAAACATAAGTTTTTCTTGTTATTGGTAAGGAAAATAAAAATGCATTACCATTATCAAACTCATCATAGCTAATAGAACTAAGTGTAAATATAGAGCCTATACATCCTAAAAATCCAATCACAAAAGAACTATCACTTGATGCTATAGACATAAACACAGCAATTGCAATAATTATAAGGAAGAAATTCTTTTGAGTTTTCATTAATCTAAAATCTTTAATAAGTAAACCTTTCATCATTTATCACCTCTTATCATCATGGTAATCAGTTCATCTATAGAACCTTTTTCTATCGCTATTTCAGGATAGTTATCTATATAAAATTGTTTCTGATTAGTTAAACAGCTATAACCATAGCTTTCATTTTTCGAGCGTAAAATATATTGTTTATCCAGTTTTGCGTATTGATTCTCATCAACTTTAAGTAAAGCATATGAACTTAACAAAACATCAGTATCTTCATGTACAAGAATTTCTCCATCATGAATCATATAAATGTCATCACATAATGTTTCTAGATCACTAGAAATATGTGAACTAATTAATATAGAATGATCTTCATTCTGTTCCATAAATTCGCGTAACATTTCTAACAATTCATCTCTTGCGATAACATCTAATCCTGCCGTTGGCTCATCTAATATTAACAGCTTAGCATTATGTGAAATAGCAACTAATACTTTTAATTTCACTTTCATTCCGGTTGAAAAATCTTTGATTTTTTTATCTATTGGTAGCTGAAATCTCTGTATTTGTTTCAAAAAGAAAGATTTATCAAACTCATCATATAAACTATCCAAAACCGGTATAATATCTTTTATAGTTAAATATCCACTAAAACCAGAATCAGATAAAACAACTCCTAATTTTTGTTTATCTTTGGCTTTAAAATCTCTTAAATCTTTTCCTAAAATGCTGATTGTCCCACTATCAAAAGAAATCAATCCCAAAATAGCCTTGAAAGTTGTACTTTTGCCAGCTCCGTTTTGACCAATCAAACCTGTAACATAGCCAGGTCCTATTTCCAATGAACAATTTAATGTAAATTTATCATATTTTTTTTGCAAATGTTCTATTTTTAGCATCATTTTCCCTCCAAAATTATTTCGAATAAATCATTAATATCTTCATCACTTATTCCACATCGTCTACCTTTTTGTATAGCTTTTTCTAAATCTCTTTCCAAATCTTTTCTCTGTTCTTCTAGTAGAAGTTCTACATTTGTTGCAGTTACGTACGTTCCTTTTCCATGTATTGTTGCCGTAAAACCTTCTGTTTCTAATATGTCATAGGCTTTTTTTACTGTCAAAGCACTAATTCTCAACTCTTTAGATAAAGAACGAATAGACGGAAGATTATCATTTTCTTTTAATTCTCCATTCCTAATAAGCGTTTTAACTTGGTCAGTAATCTGCTCATATATAGGAACCATCGATGAACTGTTTATAATGATTTTCATATTTATTAAACTCCCTTCTTCATTTTTTAACAGTATATAACAGTTTATAAGTGTTGTCAACTGTTATATACTGTTTTCTTGTAAAAACTATCAACTGCAATTATCTGTATAACGTGTAATTTAGTAACATAAATAGATATAAGTATTTTAATCTTATAATTACACAAGACGTTTTTGATATTACATTAGTCTGAAAATTTGATAATATTACACTTTTACTTTCTTTTTGCGTGTAATTAGTCTGAATTTTTGTTGATATTACACTTTTGTATAAATGATAATATAAGCAATATAATAAGAATGTAATAAAATAATCAAAAGTCTTGAAATTTACTAAACAAAAGTATATAATATATTAATAACCTAATAAATTAAATTCATATCCTCGAATCAGCAGAATACTGAAAAATCACAGCTTTTGCTTTCATTCTGGGGTTTTTTATATTATATTTATTTCTAATATCGCAAAACAAATTGCTAAAATATCTAATTATTTTTTTAAAAAATATGTTCAAGTAATTACATAATTATTCAAATAAAATGCGATACATTATACATAAAGGTCTGGTATTATCAAATGAAAAAAAACAAAGCACTTATATTAGTAATATTATTAGTATTATCTATTTTTATCATAGTATTTACTGAATCGAAATCATCTAATATCAGTGATATTGATTCAAATTATGGACAAACAAATCTGACTGACTGGAATTTTTCAGAAAATGGAATGGTTAGATTAAAAGGAAACTGGGAACTATTTTACGGAGAACTATTATCCCCTCAAGATATAGAAAGTCGAAATACTGATACTTATTATAATATACCGAGTAGTCTCGCAGACCAAGTCTCAGGGAAAAAGCAAGGATATATGACATTGCATTTAAAAGTAGAAGTGCCCAGCGATGAAATTTATGGTATTTATATTGACAGCCTATTTACATCATCTAAAATTTGGATAAATGGAAAAAACCTAGATGGACACGGTAAAGTTGGTAAAAACATATTCGATGAAAAACCTATTTATAGACCCATGACCATGTATTTTCCATCTGAAAATAAAATTGTTGATATTGTTATACATACAAGCACTTATGTAGACCTTGAACCATCAATTAGAAACGGTCCACTATTTGGAGTTAAGAAAGAAATACAGAATATTGACGTTAAAAGTTATGCATCTGATGGATTTCTTATTGGTATATTATTTATTATGGCGGTTCTCAGTCTCGGATTTTACTTCACTAAACCAAGACAAAACAGCAATATCTATTTTTCATGCTTGTGCATGACAATGATGCTTAGATGTATGATATTTCATAGCAGATTAGCAGTACAATTTTGGCCTGATATGCCTTATGAACTTTTGAGCAAGACTGCAGCTATCACATTTTACCTAGCTATGATGTTCTATGCATTATTTTTAGCTAGTGTATTTAATGTTTCAACATTGGTAAAAAGACTGTCTATAATTTTCGGTCTTACATTTTCAACTATTTGTCTTATAACAAACAATATGTTTTATGATAAATTGGGAATACCAGCACAAATAATGGTTTTCTGCTATGTCGTATATGCATTCTACATGTTTATTAAAGAAATCAGAAATAAAAATAACAATGCATGGAAGTATTTTATTCCTTATATTGTACTCGTCTTATGTTTCGTTAATGATGCATTGGTAAATAATGCAGTTATATTTTCTCCATACTACAGTATTTATGGTATGGCCATGTTTATAATTATTCAATCAATATACTTAGTTGATAATTATTTAGACAAACACAGAAAACTAGATAAATTAAATAAGGATGGATTAACTTCCTTGTATAACAATAAATACATAAAAGAAATATTATCCCAGCAAATCGTCAAGTATAAAGGCGGCGATAACAATTTTACATTAGTAATGATAGACATAGACGACTTTAAAGAAATCAATGATGATTATGGCCACATGTTTGGCGATGAAGTTATAGTAGACATAGCTAGTATATTAAAGAAAAGCATTGAAA
>Ga0193962_1001166_pt1 | contig 12276 bp, 10 predicted proteins | sample FB_5_MG_FD_140335 | JGI IMG/M metagenome (GOLD analysis project Ga0193962, IMG submission 140335) | Microbial mat bacterial communities from the Broadkill River, Lewes, Delaware, United States - FB_5_MG | ecosystem: Environmental > Aquatic > Freshwater > River > Microbial mats | place: USA...
AACATTTGCTATTTTTTCATAACTTAAAAAATTAACGTTTGAATTGACTTCACACAATATAACTTCATCATTTTTTCCAAATAATAAGTCTACACCACTAAAATCAAGTCCTAGTTTTCTATGTACTTTCAAAGCTAAGTTTTTCTGCATATCAGTTAATTCTATAACTTCACCTTTTCCACCTAACGTTATATTAGCTCTAAAATCGTCTTCGTTAATTCTAAGCATAGAACCAACTATTTTATCACCAACTATATTAACTCTAATATCTCTTCCTTCACTCGTAAGTATATTTTTTTGCATAAGGAATTCATTATTACCAATTTTTTCCATGATTTCAGTAAATGAATTGAAATTCTTAATCTGATATACTTGCATACCAAATGATCCATTAGCTTCTTTTAATATAAAATTCGGTCCTAATTCACTTATGATTTTATCAAAATATTCTTTATTTAAATTTTGCTTATAATATGCTAGTGGTCCAATTATGGTTTTAGGGGTCTTAATACCACTCCCTGATAAAAATTGATGCAATTTAATTTTACTATCACAAATTTCTATGGCATCTGCTTTATTAAAAACTTTTATTTTTAAATCTTCAAGATATTTTGCTAATGATACATCTTTATCCCAAAATATAATACAATCTACATCTTTTAAAACCATATTTTGACCGTATCTAGCTTCTCCATAAACATCATATAGCGGAATTATTTGATTATTTTTCACCTTGTCGCATTCAATACCCCTATTTTCAGCTTCAGTTTTTATTTTCTCTACTAATAAATCAATTTTCTCAATTTCGATTGATCCATTATATACTATCAGTGCCTTCATTTTTGCTCCTTTATGCCTATGCATTTTTGTATATTCTATTACTTATATATTGGTATAGTTTATCAGCCATATCAATATCACTAACACTACTAATCGTTTGATATCCTGCATTTCCATTTATTTCACATACAGTGTATCCATTTTGTGTAAATAAAATATCTAAACCTGAAAATTCAAGATTTGTAACTTTGACTATCTTTTTAGAAAGATTTATTATTTCTTCATTTAACTCAAAATATTTATAATTACCTCCAAGTGAATAATTAGATCTAAAATCATCGTCCGAATAACGCATAACACCACCTAAAACTTCATCACCTAAGGTATATACTCTAATATCTTTACCATAACTTGTTTCAATAAATTCTTGTGCAAAAAAATCAATTTCATTTAAAAGAAAATAATCTATTATTTTGCTAAACATATTTCTGTTTTCAACAAGAAATATATTTTCTCCTTTAGAACCAGTCACTGCTTTCAAAACAAATTTTTCTCCTAATAGCTTGACTATTATATCATAATTATAATTTTTGTAAACTATTTTAGGTGTTGGAATATTATATTTATTTAACAATTCTGCAGTAAGTATTTTATTTCTACTGATATACATAGACTCGGTTGAATTAATTACAGGAATATCAATGCTCTCTAAAAAATATCCTAACTCGTAATTGTAAGCTCTAACCACTGCAAAATCAGGTTTTCTCATTTTTTTTCCATCAAAATATAAAACCGATTCTCCTGAAGACATAAAAAGACTAATTTTATCAATTGTAATTACATCAAGTTCTATATCGTATTTAGCTGCCGCTTCTTTCATCCACGTAAAAGTATCGAATCCAAAACTATTCGGTCCCTTACCTTCATTATATATCATCCATCCATATTTACTTTTTTCACAATTCATTTATACCTCTTTTACTATATACCCAAATTTATTAAAATATATCAATTTTCAATAATTACATTTGCCACTGCATATTCTTTTTCATGTGAAATCGACAAGAATATTTTTTTACAATCTCTTGATTCATACAGTTTATATGCCTTATCATATAGCTTTATATAAGGTCTAGTATTCTCCTTAGATATAATTTCAACATCTTTCATAGAAAAGCCTACAACTCCTGTTCCTAAAGCCTTGGAGAAAGCCTCCTTAGCTGCCCAAATACCTGCTGCTGATTGCAAATTCATATTTTTATTTTTTATATACATTACTTCATTATCAGTAAAAATCTTTTTCATTCTTCTTTCTGTCTCTAAAAAAAAACCAATTCTTTTAACTTCTACAATGTCTATTCCTATACCATATATCATTATATCACCCTTATTATAGATTTTTTTCTTTATCTATTGAATTATACTACATTTAATGGTAAAATAAAATAGAAATTTTAATACGAGGAGAATGAAATGCATAGCAATGTAACGTTAATATCACATCCATTAATACAACACAAAATATCTATATTAAGAGATAAAAGTACTACTTCGAAAGAGTTCAGAGAAATCGCTAGAGAAATAGCGATGCTTATGGCTTATGAAGTTACTAGAGATTTAGAGTTGAAAGATAAAACTATCGAAACTCCATTAATTAAAATGACTGGCAAAGAATTAGCTGGTTATGATATCGCAATTGTTCCAATACTTAGAGCTGGTCTTGGTTTAGTAGACGGTATACTGGAAATAATTCCAAACGCAAAAGTTGGACATATTGGTTTATACAGAAATGAAGAGACATTAGAACCAGTAGAATATTACTGCAAACTTCCTAAAGATATAGAAAACCGTACAGTTATAATAACAGAACCTATGTTAGCTACTGGAGGTTCTATGATTGGAGCTGTAGATTTATTGAAAAAATACGGCGTGAAAAAAATTAAATCAATGCATTTAGTTTGTTCACAAGCAGGAATCGACAAACTTGTAGAAGCTCATCCAGACATCGAAATATACACTCCAGTTATTGATAAAATAATAAATGAAGATGGATATATCGTACCAGGTCTAGGTGATGCTGGAGATAGATTATTCGGAACAAAATAATCTGTATTCACTTAAAATGTCAAATAAATAAACCTCAAATCATTAAGCATTTTGTCTAATGATTTGAGGTTGTTTTTATAAGATAATTACAGACAATTATCTCTATGCTTTTATTACTTCTTTTGCTTCATAACCATTTAACTCAACTGTTACTTTTTTCATAACAACTGCAGTTGCAGGTTTATCTTGAAATCCTGTTTTACATTCAGCAATTTTATTTACCACATCCATACCTTCTGTAACTTTTCCAAATCCTGCGTATTGTCCATCTAGATGAGGGGAATTCTTGTGCATAATGAAGAACTGTGATCCTGCACTGTTTGGATTCATAGCTCTCGCCATAGATAATACTCCAGCGTCATGTTTCAAGTTATTCGCAAATCCATTAGATTTGAAATCTCCATTTATACCATATCCTGGTCCACCCATACCTGTTCCGTCAGGGCAACCTCCTTGTATCATAAATCCTTTTATTACTCTATGAAATATCAATCCATCATAAAATCCTTTTTGGATTAAAGAAATAAAGTTATTAACTGTATTTTCTGCTATTTCTGGGAATAATTCTGCTTTAATCATGTCCCCATTTTCTAATTCAAATGTTACTACTGGTTTTAACATACTTCCTCCTAATTGCTAATTAAATTTGATTTATATTTAAGTTCAAGTAAAATACTTTCGAACTTTATATCTATTTTCTTTGAATCATTTTTATAAAAATCCAATGTTTTTATTATTTCATATTCATTAATTAAATCTACAAAAGCTCTCTCATAGTTTCCTATATCATACATAAGTTTTGCCTTATTCAACACATAATTATAAAATATTTCTTCTTGTTTTATATTCATACTTATATTTATTGTTTCAACAATGTTTTTTTTACTAAATAAACTATCTCCATCATCACTTGCTGTATCGTCAGCTAAAACAGGAGAATTAAATATAAATTTTGCTTTCTCCAATAAGTATTTTGTTTTTAATAATACAAGTTTAGTTTTAACTTTATTGCTATCAAAATCAGTCAAATCAAATACTTCATATATGTAATATTTATTATCATAATCTAAAAAAGTGTTATCAGATTCAGCACTTATATCATCAAATTTTAGTTGCAAGTATTTATTATAATCATAATTCGAATGAATTTTATCTAACAATAATTTTTCTATTGCTTTATCATTATCTATCAATCTGTAATAAGAAAAAACATATGTATTAATATTAAATCTGCAAATTTCACAATTTGTTGAATTATACCATTTATTAAGTAAATTCAAATATTTTGCTTCATCTATTTTCAATTCTTTAAATAATGAACAAATCTGCTCATATTCATAATCTGCAAGACTTTTTCTTTGTAATACCTCATCTAATAATTCATTTGCTAACAATATATTTTTTTCTTCATTAAATTTTCCATATTTAATCAGATAAAAATTCACACCTAACAAATTATCATATTTTTCACTTCTTAGTAACTCCAATGTCTCTATAGGTTTTTCATCATATAAATGAATATCATCTGGAAAAATGTATCCACCAAACTCTAAATATTCTAATGTGTTTTTTGCTTTTATGTATCTCCTATCGCTTTCATTTTTATTTGCGTCTAAAGCACTATCAAAAAATGAATTTATATCCGAATTTTCTACATGCATGAAATTTAATTTTTCTAGTTTTTCAACTGTACATAGTTCTATATAATTATATATTCTTTTTATTATTGCAGCAGATTCTGCTCTAGATAATATATTATCTAATTTCATAGTATTATCAGTAAATCCTTGTAAAATACCCGCATTATATAATACTTTTATTTCATTATAGAAATCATCATCGCTTTTTACATCATCAAACTCAATCTCATTATCTAAAATAGAATATTTACAAAATTTTGATACAAGTTGAACAACTTCTCTTCTAGTTATAGATTGTTGTGGATTAAAACTCTCTCCTGGAAAAATTTTTTCAAAAGCATCCGCTTCAAAATAATTAATATATTCATACAAAGTTATTATGTATGTATACGACCAATTTTTAACTGATAAATCTCTATAATTCATTTTAGAAGTATAACTTTCCTTAACCATTCCTAATTTTACACAAGCTCTAGCAAGAATAGTACAAAATTCACTTCTTGATATATATTCTTCAGGCTTAAATGTTCCATCAGTATATCCTTTAAACACTTCTAACGTATTGGTAGCAAACATAATATCATCTTTGGCCCAATTATCTTCAATATCTGTATAGAACGCAAAAGCATTTGCTGTCATAGTTAATATTAAAACAAATATAATACTTATCACACTAATTTTTCTTATCATTCAATCACCTCTTCTAAGTGTTTAATTAATTATATCTTATTTCATAATAAAATAATAGTGTTTTTTCATTTTGTAATCAAACCTTAATATTATGTTTCATATGAAATTCAGTAACATAAGCTTGACATTTCGGTATTTAATGGTGTACAATGAAGTAGATATACTATGAAATATTTTTAGGAGGACAATTTATGATATCAGCTGGTGATTTTAAAAACGGCGCTACTATGGTTTGGAACAATGGTCTTTGGCAAATAGTTGAATTCCAACATGTTAAACCAGGAAAAGGTGCTGCTTTCGTTAGAGCTAAAGTGAAAAATTTAAAGACAGGTGCAATTAGAGAAGAAACTTTCAACCCTACTGAAAAATTTCCTAAAGCTCATATAGAAACTAAAGAAATGCAATACCTATATCGTGATGGTGATTTATATTACTTCATGGATTTAGAAACATATGAACAGATTCCTTTAAACTACGACCAAGTAGAAGAGGCAATAAAATGGTTAAAAGAAAATGATAATGCAATCATGAAATTCTATGAAAACAAACCATTCCAAGTTCAATCACAAAACTTTGTAGAGTTAGAAGTTGTTGATACTGAACCTGGCTTTAAAGGTAATACTGCTACAGGTGCTAACAAACCTGCTAAACTTGAAACTGGAGCTTCAGTAAATGTTCCTTTATTCATTGAAACAGGTGACATATTGAAAATTGACACTAGAACAGGCGAATACTTATCAAGAGTATAATATAAAAAAAGGAGTGTGCAAGATGGAAGGTTTATACGAACAAATTTCTTATTTAAGAGGATTAGCTGATGGTTTAGACATTAGTGAGGATTCTAAAGAAGGTAAATTTATGTTAGCTATGGTTGATGTAATTGACGAAATGGCTATTCAAATGGAAGAAATGTTGGATTTCCAAGATGAAACAGATGAGTATCTTGACTTATTAGATGAAGATTTATCTAAAGTTGAAGAAATTCTATTTGTTGATTATGACTTAGATGATGATTGTTTATGCGATTGCGGATGCGATTGTGATGATCTTGATTTCATTCAAGAAGAATCTGATGAGGATGTAGAGTAAGAATTTTAAAAAGAGCCGCAAGGCTCTTTTTTTTTTCAACTATAGCATTTCTATTATTAATACTTTCAAATAATCTGCCTCTGGATAAGATTTAGATATAACAAAATCTTCTGGCAGTGTATATTGTTCTAATATATTATACTTTTTATTTTCATTTTTAAATGCCTCATCAACAAATTTTTTGAACTTTTTCATATCAAAGTTTGCACAATTAGTAGATGCAATAATATTTCCTTTATCATTTGTCAATTTTATAGCACTTTGCATTAATTCTGTATAATTTTTAGCAGCACTGAATCTGAATTTCTTAGATTTAGCATAACTTGGTGGATCTAATATTACTAAATCAAATTTTAATTTTTTCTTGTTGGCATATCTGAAATATTCAAAAACATCCATTACATGAATATCATGTTCTTTCCAATCTATATTATTAACTTCAAAAACTTCTCTGGTTTTTTCTAGTGATCTTTTAGCTAAATCTACTGAAGTAGTTTTGCTAGCACCACCAACTGCTGCAGCTAATGAAAAAGCTCCAGTATATGAAAAAGTATTTAATACTGTTTTGTTTTTGGCATATTTATTTGCAACTCTTCTTCTAACTTCTCTTTGATCTAAAAACATTCCAACCATAGCACCATCATTTAAATATAAAGGAAATTGCAAATCATATTCCTTCACTATTATCGGATTCAGTTCTTCACCTTTAACAAAATCATTGCTTTCTATATAATTTCCAGTTTCACTAAATCTTTTCTTTTCGTATAAAGCAGTGTATTCAAACTTTGATAAGCTATCAAAAATCTGCTTTTTGTATTTATATACTCCTTCTGAATAAAAACTAACTACATAATTATTTGCATAATAATCTATAGTTATTCCTCCGAAACCATCTCCTATTCCATTAAATACTCTAATTGCATTAGTATTTGAATGATATTCAGCTGAATTCATAATATCAAATTTTTTGTTTGCTATTCTTTTTTCCATAGCATCATCTATTTTATCATTTATATAATTAGAATCTAATTTTTCTAATTTTTCGTTAGAAATCATCCAACCTATTCCTTTAGATTCAGTTCCAAGCACAGCAGTTCCAATGAATTCATTGGTATATACATGTGCTAGTTCACCCTCTTCTACTCTGCCTATATTGTCAATAGCATCATCACTAAGTAATGCATATCCTCTGTTATATTTCTTATGGTGTTTCTTATTAATAGTTATAGTTTTCATTTTATCCTCTTTTTATTTAATTTAAACTTATTTTATCATTTTTACTATCTTTTAACAAGATAAAACTGCAAAGAATATCTTTGCAGTTTTCTTTTATCTAAAATAAATTACTCAATTATTGGATTTGCTATTATTTTAAGCTCATCAGTTTTATTTTCTGTTCCCATGTTAGCTCTTACATATATTTTATCATATGAATTAGCATTAGGATTAAAAGTTACATCAAGTAAAAGAAGATATTTTTTCCCACTTTGTAAATATGTACTTAATCCATCAATTTTAATCATATTTGATTCTGAACTTGAATCATCTGCTTTTCTTAAAATCTTTACAATGCTTCCTGTTTCTTTATCTATAATTTTTCCTGAAATCAACTTTTCATTAGCCTTATCTGTAGTTATTGTATATGAACTTTGTCCACCATATATTATATCTGCTACATAAGTATATCTCATATTCATAACAACGCTAACCATTTCTCCATTTTTGCTTATAAATTCATTTCTTCCAGTATTATATAATCCTATTTTAACAAAAGATATGAAACCTGTAGGAGGAAACTCAGGGATAATTTCAATCTCTTCTTCTCCACCACCATTTGGATCTGTAGTATCTTCTATACCATCACCTTTAACAGCAACATTTCTATAATTATCTTTCGCTCTAACAGTTATTTTCGTACCCTCAACATACTCAGATGAATCTATAGCAACGTTCAATTTATATACTTCATCAATTAATTCCAAAGAATTTATTGTTAAAATGCTCTCAACACCATTAAGATCATAGAACTTAACCTCTATGTCCTCTTTTTTCATAGTTGCATCATCAAACGTGTAAATTCTAAAGCCAATACTGTTATCATTTAATATGCCCGCTACTATTTCAGGTCTTCTAACATGTACAAAATCCAAGCTTCTAACCTCAGTTGTATTTCCTAACTCATTATCAGCTCTAATAGTAAATATTTTTTCTCCTATAGATAAATCAAAAGTTTTTCCATATCTATTATTTTCATATATAGGTGAAAATTCATTATATGCACTTTCATCAACTTTATATGCAAAATTATTTAAGTTATTATCACCGTTAATTAATATAACTACATTTCTATGACTATCGTATAAATAATTATCTGTATCATAAGATAAACCTGCAAAATTCATTATTGTTATCGGTTCTATTCCTTCTCTTGATACACTTTCTCCAGTCGCTTCAACTCTAACTTCATTTTTAGTATATACGTCAAATGTATATGGATTAGTAGACACTATATCTTCATACTGCTCTTGACTTAAGGATATTTCATATTCTTTCACAGGGTACTTTTCATTTCTATATGTACATATGTCTATTGATTTTTCATCATTTTTTCCAAATACAATTTTCATTTCATTCAACTCACCTTTTGGTAAGATATTCAACTTATATGTTTTCTTTATCTCATCTATAGCAAAATTAGCATCTATTCCTATTGGTTTCAACCCTTCTACTATTTCACAAGATAAAGACATCATAGATTTTTCGTATGTTTTATCTTCAACATCAAACAAAATTTTAGACATATCGGTTGTTCCAAATTTACCGATCATACCATTTGGAAATTCTATCTCAAACTCTAGATTCATAGAATTCGCTGTATACAATTTTGTCTGTTCATTAAGTACATATTCAAAACTTGGAAGATTACCATAAAGAACATTTTCTTCTATATAAAATCCATCTGCATCTTGTCCATTTATCTTAACATTTAATAGTTTTATTGTATCATAAGTATCTTCCATACTTACAGCTTTTGAAGTTTCAAATGGAATTTCTACCTTTATATTATTGATAGGAATTCTCTGAATTATTTCTTTAGCTATATTTGAATATAATTTCTGCAAAGATACGCTATCCATAACAGAAAAATATTTTCCATCTATGTTACCACTATTTTCTCCATAATTTGCATATCTAGCTAAAGTTTGATTTTGTATTTTTTGAGAATCATAATTTTCATCTCCTACACCTATTACATAAGTATTAATTCCTGCTGCTCCTACATAAGTAGCCATATTATTTAAATAATTAACTGCACCAGTGCCTCTAGATGATACATATCTTACACCTTTATTATCTTTATCATAATATTTACTTCCACCCTTTTTAGTGTAATAATTCGCATCTCCATCAGCCAAAAATATTATATATTTTTCACTATCTTTATCTAATTCAAACTGATGATAAGCTAATCTAAGACCATCACCTGAATTAGTAGCACCACCATATTTCAGTTTGCCTATTTCTAATAAAATATCGTCTTTATTCTCTATCAAATTTGATAGTTCTAGTTTTATTTCAGCATTATTAAAAAACACAACTAATCCTAACTCAATTTCACTAGCATTTGGCGAATCAGATAATTCTAACACAAAATCTCTCATAGAAGATTTAGCAGCATCTATTCTGCTATTTGCCTCATATATATTCCACAGACTCTGCAAAGTAGAATCCGAAAAAAATGCTTTAATGTAGTTATGTCCATTATTCTCCATTCTATAATCAAAATTTCTGATACTGTAAATTTCATTATCTATCTTATATTGATATTTATTGCCATATCTTGAATTATAAATATATTTTAGTTCCTCTAAAGAATATCTAGCACCCATATATATATATCCATTACTTCTATCTTCTTCAAAGACTTGCTCTAATTGCTCATATGTAAGATACTGTCCATAATATAAGTATGTGTTTTCTATGTTATTTTTCCAATAAGCTAATATCTCTTCTGGAGAAATAATTGAATCATTTTCTCTTAACCACGAGTATTGACTAAAAGACTCATCAAAAAGTTCTTTCATCTCATCTTCATTATATGATTTACCTTCATAAGTATAAGAATCTTTATCACGATAAATTTTTCTCAACTCTTGTTCAGTATAATAGGCATTCTTATAATAATATTTGTAACTAAAATTATTATACCATCTGCTATACATTTGAGTTTCTTGTAAATAATATCCATCATATATATATTTATTATTTATATCATATATAAACTCATTCTCTAAACTAGTATTACCTATTATGCTAGTAACATCAATATTACTATCATAATAATAATCATCTATTTCGTACTTGCTTGATATTTGCAAGCTATTATATTTTTTTTGTAACTGTCCATAATTTTTCTCTGATAGACTTTCTCCATTATACATAAAATTATACTTGTATCCATCATCACTAACTTTATTACTTTTCCACAAATAAAAATTATTCCAAATATAGCCTTTTTTATTTAATAACCAGCCATTATATTGATTTTTAAGTTCTATATTATCAGATAAGTCTGTGATATCATAGTTTGCTTTATTATATCTAGATAGCCAAGTTCTATACTCATGATACTCGACATACTTGTTTAGCCATTGACGAAAGCTTAAACTCTCAGTATATCTAGATTTCCACTTGTTAAAAGACACATAAGGAGCATGTGTGCTTTTCCACTGCTCAAATGTAGAAGTATCCTGCAATGTAGTATTATTCAATATCCAATCAGAAAAGTTATATCCTACTTTATCGGTATTTTCCGATAACCATATATCAAAATTATTCTCATCATATTTTACAAACTGATCACTTATCCAATTTTCAGGACTCATGTCATCATTCATACTTCCTGAAACATCACAAACAAGCATGATATCTATAGGTTTACCTTCTTCTAGTGATTTCAAAGGAATATCCTTTGGTGTTATAGTGTAACTAAATTTCGCTTTTTCATCATCAGAAAAATATTTTTCCGCTCTACCATCTTCATTTAATATTTGTAAAGAAGATGTAATTGGAATATCAATTTCCCCAATTTCGATTTTTTCTTCTGCATACACTGATATTCCTGTATTTATAAGCATCAGTAACGCTACTGCAATAGCTAAAACTTTTTTCATTTTTCCTCCATATTTATCTTATTCTCATACCCTTACATATATATCGACATTTGTCTTACATATATTTAGTTTTTTCCAAAACAAAATGGCTGAATCAGTTGTCTTAACCAAATCAACCATTTTATTATTTAATCGGTAGAAATATTTCCCATACCGTTTATTGTTATTTTTTTACTTTCTCCATTACCAGAAATTTCTACCACTTGAGATCCTGTGTTAATAACACCATCTGCTCTAAAGGTTATTTTCCCTGAACTACCAGATATATGCTTTATTTCAAATCCTGATTTCAGTTTACTGGTTTCAACTACAGCTCCTTCTATCTCAACTTCATATGAGCCTAATTCTCCTGAACCAAAATTAAATTTTATACTACAATTTGCTTTTCCTTCCATAGCATTTTCTCTGATGTATCTAATATCATAAACTAATTCCTTAGCATATGAATCTACATATCCAAAGTTTCTATCAATTTTAGGAATTACTATTGCTGATACTATAGCAATCAATCCTATTACTACTAGAAGTTCTATTAAAGTATATCCCTTTGCGTTCAAGTTTTTTTTCATAATTATCGCCTACTATTCTATATTTGGTGTTATTTTTATTGTCGCAGTTTTATCCAAAGTGTCACCTGAACCCATTCTTACAGTTGCTGTAGTAACAAACTCGCTAACTGCATTTGAATTAAAAGTCAAATCAATAAGCAAAGTATATTCTTGTCCTACTATTAGATCATCTTTCAAATCGCTTACCACTATGTTACCATAATTATCACTTATGTTCAAATCTGCACT
>Ga0193962_1001172_pt1 | contig 12252 bp, 9 predicted proteins | sample FB_5_MG_FD_140335 | JGI IMG/M metagenome (GOLD analysis project Ga0193962, IMG submission 140335) | Microbial mat bacterial communities from the Broadkill River, Lewes, Delaware, United States - FB_5_MG | ecosystem: Environmental > Aquatic > Freshwater > River > Microbial mats | place: USA...
CTGCCAGCACCTCAAGCCCAAAGGCATCGGCACGCTGTGCAGTCATCATGAGCACGGCTGCAGCACCATCGTTGATGCCCGAGGCATTGCCGGCAGTTACGCTGCCGTCTTTTCTGAAAGCCGGACGCAGTTTAGCCAGTTTTTCCATACTGGTCTCCATGGGCCGCTCATCCTTATTGACCACAATGTCTCCTTTGCGACTTTTAATCACAACGGGAACGATTTCCTGGTCAAAGGTGCCGTCATGAACTGCACCAAAGGCCCTGGTATGGCTTAAAAGTGCAAGTTCGTCTTGTTCCTGCCGCGTGATACCGTACTTTTCAACAATATTTTCTGCGGTCTGGCCCATGTGATAGCCGTAAAAAATCTCATAAAGACCATCATACACCATCAGGTCATGGACCGGGCCCTGGCCGGTAAGTTCCATGCGATGGCCCCATCTGGCCTTGAGCAGGGCCATGGGTGCATTGCTCATGCTTTCCTGCCCCCCTGCCAGAACCACGTCAGCCTGGCCCGCCATAATGGCCTGGGCACCCAAGGCAATGGCTTTAAGACCTGATCCACAGATCTTGTTCACGGTCATGGCCGGGGTCGTGCGACTGATACCGGCACCGATCATGGCCTGGCGGGCAGTATTCTGGCCCTGACCGGCCTGGAGTACGTTGCCCATAATGACTTCATCCACATAGATGTCTGCCAGATCATCGGCATAATCATATCCTGTATTCTCGATGTCTATCATTCCCTGATCTTTCAAGGTTCCCGGGGAGCATTCATCATTGCCCGGATCCAGGGCCGGTTTAAGCCCGGCACGTTTTAATACGTCCTTCATGACATGGGTGCCCAACGCCACCACCGGCACATTTTTCAATGAACCGCCGAAGGTCCCCACAGATGTTCTAACACCGCTTACGATTACCACTTCTTGCATATCAGCCTCCAATTGGATTGATTTCTTCTAAGTCCCAAATTGCCATAACAGAATGATTTATAAAATACAAGGGAAACGCCATCAGGTTTCTTTAGCGTTCCTTTTCAGATCCAGCCACGCCTCAAGGCGCTGCTTTACTGTTTTCTCATAACCTCTGGCAGTGGGATGGTAAAACCGTGTGTCTTCAAGGAATTCGGGCAGGTAGGACTGGGATGCATACCCATACTTGTAATCATGGGCGTATTTGTAGCCTTTGCCGTAGCCCATCTGTTTCATTAATCCGGTGGGGGCGTTGCGGATATGCATGGGCACGGGCAGAGAGCCGTGTTTTTTCACGGCGTCTTGAACCTGTTTCTGGGCCGCATACACGGCATTGCTTTTTGGCGCTGTGGCCAGGTAAACGGTGGCCTGATACAAAGAGCCATCCCCTTCGGGACGGCCCAAGCGCCTGAATGAGGCATCCGCATTCATGGCCATGGTCAAGGCGCCTGGATCGGCAAGGCCGATATCCTCGGTGGCAAGGCGGATCATTCGCCTTAATATATAAACGGGGTCATCCCCTGCAGCCAGCATCCGTTCAAGCCAGTACATGGCACCATCCGGATCACTGCCCCGCACACTTTTGATAAAGGCGGAAATCAGATTAAAATGTTCTTCTCCGGCCTTGTCATGGCGCAAAAGTTTTTGGGCGACCATGGCCCTGACATCTTCCACATCCAGCGTTTTGCCGTCCCTGCGGTTCAACGCACAGGCCTCAAGGTTTGTCAGGGCCGCCCTTGCATCGCCATCAGATGCCCCTGCGATGTGGTCAATGGCCTCCGTGGAAAATAGATCTGATGACAGGCCAAGCCCCTTGGTTTTATCAATTAACGCCCGATTCAAAATCTGCACAATGGCATCTTGGGACAGGCTGTTCAGGGCAAAGACCCGGCATCTGGAGACCAGGGCGGGATTGACTTCAAAGGAAGGATTTTCCGTGGTGGCCCCGATCAGGGTGATCAATCCGTTTTCCACATGAAAAAGAAAGGCATCCTGCTGGGATTTGTTAAACCGATGGATTTCATCCACAAACAGCAGGGTCCGCCGATTGTGAAGCCGTCGTATCTCCTTTGCCGCCTCAATGATCTGCCGGACTTCCTTAACACCCGACAACACCGCAGAAATTTTGACCCACCGGTTTTTGGTCTGTGCTGCAATGACATTGGCCAAGGTGGTCTTACCGCACCCCGGCGGTCCCCACAGAATCATGGAAAAAACCCGGTCTTCGGACACAGCACGTTCAAGCAGGCTGCCTTGGGCCGTAATGTGGTCCTGGCCCACAACATCTTCCAGCCGCCGGGGCCGCATACGTTCGGCCAGCGGTGCAGCCCCCGCCATATCCTGACCGGCGGCATGATCAAAAAGATCCATTACAATGAGTTATTCTGATCCCGTTGGCGTTTTTTGCGGCTCTGTTCTTTACGCTGCTTATCCCGCTTTGTCATGACTTTCTTTTTCTTCTCTTGGATTCGCCGAAACTCCTTTGTATTACCGGAAAACTCAATTTTTCCGGTTTTTTCCCTGAAATAAAGTTTAACAGGTGTCAAGTTCAAGGGGATCATCTGGCGCAGCTGGTTGACCAAATACCGTTTATAAGAAAAGTGCACGGCTTCGGGATAATTGACAAAACAGACAAAAGAGGGGGGTTTTATGGCCACCTGGGACGCATAAAAAAACTTGAGGCGCCTCCCCTTGTGAAGGGATGGCTCATCTCTGTACACGGCGTCCTCGATGATCCGGTTGACCATGCCTGTATTGATTCTGTGGCTGTATTCCTTATAGACCTTTTCCACCTCCCCAAAAATCTTGTGGCAGCGTTGGCCGGTTTTGGCTGAAATGGTTACGGCAGGCGCAAAGCCCAGGAACTTAGCCTTCTGACGCAACTCCTTGATAAACGCCTGCTGCCCTTTTTCCGACTTGTCCACAAGGTCCCATTTATTGAGCAGGAAAATGGCCCCACATCCCCTTTTTTCCGCATACCCTGCAATGGTGACGTCCTGGTCCGTGATGCCTTCGGAACAGTCGATGAGAATCAACGCCACATCACAATCTTCCATACTGTCCAGGGCTTTGAGAATGGAAAATTTTTCAAGTTTATCCGTGACCTTTCCCTTACGGCGGATACCTGCGGTATCTTTCAAGATAAATTCCCGACCGTTCCGGTTCACGGACAATTCAATGGCGTCCCGGGTGGTGCCGGCCTTATCATTAACCACCACACGCTGTTCTCCGAAGAGCCGATTGGCAAGGGATGATTTACCCACGTTGGGACGCCCGATAATGGCAATGCGGATGGGGCCGTTGTCATCATCTTCCTGTTTCCCTAATTCCGCCGGAGCATCGGGCAGCATGGCAACCAGGTCTGAAAGGAAATCCCCCACCCCCAGGCCGTGTTCGGCTGATACCTTGTAAAGCCGGTCCACACCCAGGGAGTAGAACTCCCCAAGGTCATCTTCCTGGCGGTGCAGGCTTTCAACCTTATTAACCAGATAGAAAACAGGTTTTTCGGTACGGCGTAAAAGATCGGCAAGATCCCGGTCATAGGGGGAAAGCCCGGCCCGGCCATCCAGAATAAACACCAGGACATCGGCCTGCTCCACGGCCCGCAAGAGTTGCGCCTTGATCTGGGCTGCAAAATAGTCATCATCCGCACTTAAAAAACCACCGGTATCAACCAGGGTAAAGGCTTTATCCTCCCACTGCGTATCGGCATACTGCCGGTCCCGGGTCACACCGGGCATATCATCCACCAGGGCATGGCGGGATTTTGTAATTCTGTTAAACAGCGTGGATTTTCCAACATTGGGGCGGCCCACAAGGGCCACAACCGGTTTCATATTCGTTTCTCCCGAACAAAAAAAGGGTAAAAAAAATTAAAATTTTGTTTCAAGCCATTTTTCCAACTGCAAACCTTCGATTCCCACAAATTCAGGCATAGTGTTAGTGGCCAGAACTAAAGACTCACTTCGCGCATGCCCTGAAATGTCCAAATCATGGACGCTGATAGGTGTGCTTTTCTTTTCTAAATCCGCTCTGACATTTCCATAGTGGGCAACGACCACATCATCATAAGGTAAAACTTGCAAACAGGATACAAAATCTTCAACATTACAAAGATTGTAGGACACCATAGCGCTTTTTTCAACACCGTGTAATAATTCCGGCAACGTGATTGAACGAATACACACCTGTCCTGTATGGGTGGTAAAAAAGTATCTGTCAGCAAAACGCATAAAAGAAGTAAGCTGTGTGGTTCAGGAACAACATCACGTAGTATGGGGTCTATACTATCGGTGTTGGCGAAAAGGCCGCAGAAAACAATTCAGTAAAACACACAAGGTGGCTGCTATTTAAGGTAATTTAACCGGTTTATCGGGTAAGAACTCAGAAAAACGAAATCAAAATCCAGAAGTCTAAATTCTCCCTTGCCATGCAGGAGGCAAGAAGCAGTTTTTTTTGTGGGCTTGGGTTATTTAGATTTACCGCCGGACCTGTCCTCAGGCATTGGATTTATGACTTTTTATGCCAAGCTCCCTGTATTTTTATAATTTTCCTTAAACAGGGAGTGCTTTTTCATCAGTTTATGGAGCTGGCGGGTAGTGATACCGGCTGCGGCGGCTGTGACATTTATTTTCCCATTGCATTTTGTCAAAAGCAGGTCCAGGTATTTATGCTCAATCCTGTCAAGCTCCTGCTTCCTGACTTCTGAAAGGGTCAAACTGTGGTTAATAGTACCGGGCATAGGCTTCGGCGGATATGTAAACAGCTCCACCGGGAAATTTTGTGGCCTGAGGATGGATGTTTTTTCTAAAATATAGGCCCGTTCCAGAATATTCTCCAGTTCCCTAATATTGCCCGGCCATGAATAGGCTAAAAAAGCCTCAAGAACCTTGGGGTGCACATCCGTAATATCCTTGGCGTGAAATGTGTTTAGTTTTGATAGAAAAAGCTCCGCCAATTTAGGAATATCCTCTTTTCTTTCCTTGAGGGGCGGCATTTCCACGGGAAATACATTCAGACGGTAATACAGATCCGAGCGAAAAAGCTTGTCATCACACAACTGCTTTAAATCAATATTGGTGGCAGCAATGATGCGCACATCAGAACGGATGTCCTCTTCGCTGCCCACCCGATGAAATATACCATCCTGGATGACCTGGAGCAGCTTGATCTGTGCGGGCGGGGTAATGGTGCCGATTTCATCCAGGAAAATGGTACCATTTCCCGCAATTTCAAACTTACCCAGTTTACGCTTGATAGCACCTGTGAACGCCCCCTTTTCATGGCCGAACATTTCGCTTTCTACCAGGGTATCCGGAATCGCTCCGCAATGGACCTCAATAAACCGCTCGTTTTTTCTTAAAGAAAGCCGGTGAATGAGTCGAGCCGTAAACCCTTTGCCACTGCCGGTTTCTCCGGTTAAAAGCACGGTGCTTTTGGTGGCTGCCACGGCCCGAATTTTTTCAAATACGGCTTTCATGGCCGGACTTTTGGTATGGAGCAGTTCAAACTCGTCCTCCTGCCAGACCTGCTCCCTGAGATAATCCAGTTCCGATTCCGCCCGGGTCTGCTCAATGATGCTGTTGATCACCAGCCGAAGTTCGTCGGGCACCAGGGGGTAGGTCAGATAGGATTCCGCACCTTCATGGACAATTTTCACAGCCTCCGGCAGCAATTCAGGGGAGGCCATGACAATAATGCTGATATTGGGGCAAACCAGGTTGATGGTTTGAAAAACAGCCTTGTAGCTGCTTTCGGCAGCTGCTAGCTGAAGAAGTTCAATATCTACAAAGACAAACTCGGGCCGACTGCGGCGTAAGATCTGAAGGGCCGCACTTAATTGCCGATTGGAATCAATATGGTAAACAGATGACAGGCTATCCCGAATGCCTTTTAAATCATCTGTCTGCCTGAGGATAAAATGAAGTTTTTTCAAATGCGTTGCTATGCCTGTATCTATCGTCACACCATGTTGGCCGAATCTAAGCCCAACACGACCGACTAAAAAAGGAATTTTAAATTCTTATTAAGAAATCCCAGAAAAAAACGCAATGCTTTTATTTTTTTGGTGGGAGGCAACTGCTATTGTAAAATTGATTCCAGATGTTCCTCCTCTTCCTTGCAATGAATGCACTTTGTTGTCATGGGTCTGGCTTCAAGCCTTTTGATTGAAATGTGCTCTCCGCACATCTCGCATTCCCCGTAGATGCCGTTGTCAATCCTTTCCAGTGCCAGCCTCAGCTTGTTGAACAGACGGCTTTCACGAGAGCGGAGTCTGAGCCGCATGGACTGGTCCGACTGAACTGCTGCCTGATCGATACATTCCGTTTCACGGTTGTTTTCGGCATTCAGTTCCGATCTACCGACCTTAGTCTGGTCTAAAATACGATCTATCTGTTTGGTGAGTATGTTTTTGAATTTTTCCATCTGGTTGGAATCCATCATCTGCTCCAGTTATATTTAGGCGCAATGCTTACCCTGGGTTCAACTGAAAAGGAATACCTTAAATAGTGTCCGAAACAAAAACCAAGAGCCTTTCCATGCGATGAGCAGGAACCGTGCCTGAACGAAATTCGAGCTGTAGCCCAATATCATGAAAAGGATCATCTAAAAAGAAGAACTATAAATTCTTTTTTATCCTATCACAAGACATTTAATATCTTATACCCCCACGTCCCATTTGCTTTTACCGTTGGTGCCGGCAGGAAAGAATCACCTTAAAAAAAGAAAAGTTAGTTCCCTTCCCGTGTCGTAAAATAGTCCTGAATTTACTTTTTACCACCATTGGCGCGCTTTATGAATCACAAATAGCACCCGGGCTGTACTGTACCCGGAAAAAAAGGACAATGAACCCAACAGATGCGGGAAAAACAGATATAATGGACAATATTTCCGGGCATGGAAAAAAAAGGATACAAGGATATGATCTGGCAAGGGGCGTGGCTATATTTGCCATGGTCGTCATTGATTTTAAGGGGTTTTTCTGTATTGATGAAACCTTTCCGGAATGGCTTTATGCGCTTATTGAATATATGGACCGAAGGGCGGCTGTTGCCCTGGTAATGATTGCCGGTGCCAGCATGACACTCATGATAGGCAGGGTCGGCATTACAAAAAGCCGGAATACATTTTTTAAAAGGGCCGCGTTCCTTATGTTTTGTGGCATTCTGATTTCCAGGATATGGCCGGCGGATATTCTGCATTTTTACGGATTCTTTATTTTAAGCGGACTGGCAATGGCTCAGCTTTCCAACCCGGGCCTTTTGCTCGGAGCTGTCGCCGTCTGGCTCGTAAGTTTTCTGGGGCTTTCCGATGGTTTTTGCGGATACCTGGAAAGTTTTACCGCCGGTAGCTGGCCTAAGCAATTTGCAGACCTTCTTTTCACAGGATATTATCCGATTTTTCCATGGGCCGCGCTCTACCTTTTGGGCATGTGGCTGGGACGGCTGAATTTGAAAAACCGCCGTGCCACGATGATCCTCTTGGGCTCAGGACTTTTAGTGACAGTGTTATCAGAGTGTGCAGGATATTTTATTCCCGGTACGGCGGTAAAAAAAATTATAGCCCATGGTGCCTCAGATGAAACGGCCGCATACATGTTTATCCTGCTGTCCAAGCTGACCGTTATAGACCTCACGCTGCCAAGCCCGGTTTCCATTATATCCGGGGCTGGTACCGGGCTTTGCCTTATCATGCTGAGCTTTCTATGTGCAGTCCGCCTAAAACAGGGACCGCCGCAATATTTCCTGATTGCGGGTAAAAATACCTTGTCTCTGTATGTACTGCATATCCTTTTTATCAAAGGAGTTGAGCGTCTTCCGGGTATAGGGGAGGACTACCCTGTTCTTTGGTGCACTGCCGGGGCAATTCTTTTTATTATAGCCTATACGATATTCATGCGCCTATGGCTAAAAAAAATTGCAATGGGCCCCCTTGAAGGTGCAATGAGGAATTTTCCCTTTGTTGGGGCACCTCGGATCGCGAAAGAGCATCCTGATACCAGTACAGGATGACAGCACGGGTATCAATTCGGAACAAGCAATTCTTATAAAAAATAAAAAAGAATCCATTCTTCTTATTTTATCGTGCTAAATACCGGCGAAACGAATCAATTGGCTATAAAATCAAGGAGATTAAAAACAGCGCAAATGTGGCACAGGCATTGCTAAGATACTGCCCAATGATTGGCTGCCGGCCTATTCCGGCAGAGCAAGAACCAAGAAAAAATTTTATACACAAATTTATTATGGAGAGCCAATTGGATAAGACGGCCGCAATGACAATGCAACATACCGTGATGGCACGTCCGGTGTCCGGGGCAGGTAATATTTTGACCGGAACCGCCGCCATCAACAGTATTTTATACAACTCATCCCTAATCACCATAGGGTCCATCCTTTGTGCCTGGACAATCAACACGCTCCTTGTTCCCCATCAGTTCCTGAGCGGTGGGCTGGCCGGGGTTGCCTTGATTATACACTATCTTTGGCCCGAAACATCGGTGGGCAGCCTTAATTTTCTGTTAAATATCCCGGTTCTCATGGTGGGTTGGTTTTATGTGGGCCGCCGCTTTATGCTCTACAGCATTTTCGGAATGATTGTTTTTTCCATGGCCATGGAATGGGTTCCCGCAACCAGACCCATTCAAGACCCCATGCTGGCAGCTCTGCTTTGCGGCGCAATTTCAGGCGTGGGCTGTTCACTGATATTAAAATCCCTGGGATCGGCCGGAGGAATTGATATTATATCGGTTATCCTGCTCAAACAAGCCTCCATCCGACTGGGCTCCACCACGCTTTTTGCAAATGCCGCAATCCTTGTTGTGTCAATGTTTTTATTCTCCATGGAATCAATTCTTTATACATTGGTTCATATATTTGTAGCGTCCCGGATGATTGATCTGGTCATAACAGGCATGAGTAAACGCAAAGCCGTATTCATTGTTTCTAAACAATGGCAGGATATCCAGCAGCAGATATTCAAACAGTTAAACCGGGGCGTGACCATCATTAACGGATGTGGCGGATATACGGGAGAAGAGGCAAACCTGCTTTATACCGTTGTCACTTTTGGAGAGCTGAGTCGTTTAAAATCCCTTGTGAAAAAGACAGACCCAAATACATTTCTGGTGGTTTCCGATACCGTTGAAGTTATGGGGCATGGTATTGGCAATCAACCCCATTGGTGATTGATGATAAAGCCCCACCATATTGTGATGGACGCTTTCCGCTGATAAGCGTGATAAAACTATATTCTAAGGAGAAAAAAAGATGAAACGGTTTAAAACACTCTTGTTCGTGACGTTAATGGCTCTGGCGGTAATGACATGGGCAAGCTGGAGTCCGGCTATCGCCTCCGGCGAAGTTAATGATACGGCGGTTGAAGAAACCATGGGCCAAGAAGAAGTGATGGAAGAAGATGGGGCTGTTGAGGAAGAATGGAACGATCAAGAGATTCCTGGAGCCGAAACCCATGAAGAATCCCCCTACACCGAGTAATCCCGTCCCCTGCCCCATAACTATTATCTCAAACATTGATACCGACATGAGATAATAATTACGGACCAGCCTACAACAAAAAGAGCACGAATAAAAACGTTTCGTGCTCTTTTTATTTTATTCCGAGTCCTTAAAACAATTGCAACCAGGCTGACTGATTTAGCTCAAAAGATTACACTGTAATATTAAATGTAGACTGGGGCCTTTTGGCAGGCATTTCCTGGTTCGATTCTTGACCATCCCTACCCTTCCTCATTGTCGGAACAAGTTTAAAATCAGTATGGAATTCGTACCCACAATTGAGGCATCGCATGAGCATTCCCCCAATATCTGCCGGAATACGAAGCGGCTGATGACACCCCTTACAATCTTTGATGACATAATTTTTCATAGCAATAGTATCGGCAAGAGTGCCATAATAATTAAATAATAATGTTCACAAATTTGATACTGAAGGCACGATCCAGGACTTGCCATAATAATAACTATTTATGATTAATGGAATTTCCACAACAGGTGCAGCACATTTTCACGGCATAAGGGGGCGTTTTTAACATCGCTATGTATTTTCTTTTCTTATTTCTGATCGTTGTCATCTTTGGTGTTCAACTGTCAAATCTTAAACAGTCAAACCGGGAACTTGAAAAAAATTTACAGGTGCTCAAGGATAAATTTGACCTGCTGTACGATACGGTTCAAACCTTAAACGCTGAAAAAAGCACAGCACCCCGGGACACTGCCGAACCGGATGACACGGCTGTTGAACACGCGTTGAAAACCAAAGATGCGACTGTGCCCCCTGGGGTATCAGACATTTCTGAGCCTTCGCCGGCACCGGATTATGATGTTAGCCCTATTCAAGGGGGAATTAAAACGGATCCACTGCCATCCAAAGCGCAAAGTGTCAAGCAGCCACCAATGAAACCGGATAAGAAATCCGTGCCGTATATCCCCCCGGCCGCGTTAAAAATCCCGGAAAGCAATCGTTCAGTTTCCAGAGCCCCTGGTGTTTCCCTGGGCCAAAGGATCAGTCGGCTCAATATCAACTGGGAGCTTTTTACAGGGGCCAGGCTCTTTGCATGGGTGGGTGGTGTGGCCGCTTTTATCTGTATTGGGTTACTGTTAAAACACTCCATTGAAAAAAACTGGATTCCGCCGGCGGCACGGTTGGCATTCGGAGCGCTCCTGGGCGCCGGACTGATTCTGGCATCGGAAAAATTTAAAGAGGCGCGCCTGAAAATTTTCCGGCATTCCCTGACAGCCACGGGGATCGGCGTACTTTATATTGTTACATTTACGGCAACCCTTTATTACGATTATCTGCCGGTCATGGCAGGGTTTGCCATGCTTGCCCTGGTGTCCGCGGCCGCATTTGTACTGGCGGTGTATCAAAAAGGGCTCACGGTTTCGGTCCTGGGTGCCATCGGGGCCTATGCCACCCCCCTGATGATCAATACCGGGTCCGGGAATCTGGCAGGTCTTTTTATCTATCTGGCACTGGTCAATCTTGCATTGTATCTGGTGTCTGAAAAATTAAATTCCACGGCTCTGTTGCTGACAGGTACCACCGGCACCCTGGTAACGCTGGGCCTGGCGGTTCTTAATTTGTTTACCCAGACAAGCGGCTTCACCATTGCAGGAATCTGGGCTGCCAATCTGATTCTTTTTACTGTTTTTCTCCGGCGCCAGGGCTTGAATCCGGAGAAACGAAAACCCGTATTCTGGAGCGGGTGTGTTCTGTACCTGTCATCGGTTGCCATGGTCCTACTTTTAACCCTGGGAAAACCAGGCTGGTATCCGTTGATGCTGCTGACCATTGCGATGATCTGCGCCATCGTGCTTGCCACGAAAAACAAAGGCTGGACCAAAACATTCATCCCTTTTTCCTGCATCTCTTTTATTGCCGCAGTGATATGGGTGGTCACCCGGTTTGATGCAACCGGGTTTTCCTTTAGCTATGTGCTGATACTCGTTTATGGTGCTGCCGGGTGTTTAGGCCCTGTGGCGCTTGTCATGAAATTTGGAAAAACCGGCCCGATGCTTCAATGGTTTAAGGTGTTCCCGGTGGCCCTGGCCCTGATGTGCCTTACCGGGCTTATTTTAAATCCCATGTGTGCGTTTTATTTCTGGCCCATGATGCTGGGAATCCAAATACTGGGCCTTTTTGTGAGTCTGATTTTCCGGACATTTATTCAGATTTTTTTGCTGTTGGCCATATTTGTTGTCGGCGGAATTTTCTGGATGGCCAATATTCCGGCGGATGCCATGGGGGCCGGATTTTTTATCTTTATCCTGGGAGCGGGTTCTGTGCTGTCTGCCGGGATTCTTGTGGTGGCAATGCAACTTCCCCGGATCCTTGCCGCCATCAAAATGGCTCCCGGGGAAACGTCCGGTGACATGATACCTGAAAAGTGGCTCAGTGCCGCACCCGTGGCAGGTGTTTTTATCCTGCTCGGGTTCTCTTTTTTTGTAAGCCATCCCCATTTCCCACACATGGGCATGGCCACCCTGGCCTGTTTTCTTACCATAGCCGTTTTCTTTGCCCGCCGGACCCAATTCCAGCCAGTGGCAGTCGTTGCCCTGATAGGGGCCGCCGCAGCCCAGGCCACCTGGGTGTTGAATACAAGCCACCCGGAAACCGTTATTATGGCAGGCGTCTGGTGGTCCGGGGCACTTTTTGCCGCGGCTCTGGTGATCCCTTGGTTGTTTTTTAAACAAATTAGTCACTGGAAAAAACTGTGGAACATATGGGCGGTGTATGAGATGCTGCAGGCAGTATTTTTC
>Ga0193962_1001174_pt1 | contig 12229 bp, 10 predicted proteins | sample FB_5_MG_FD_140335 | JGI IMG/M metagenome (GOLD analysis project Ga0193962, IMG submission 140335) | Microbial mat bacterial communities from the Broadkill River, Lewes, Delaware, United States - FB_5_MG | ecosystem: Environmental > Aquatic > Freshwater > River > Microbial mats | place: USA...
CGGACATCGACCTTGAGCGGTAACACGGCTCCGACTCGACGGATTTCGCCTTCCTGCAGAAAGCGCAACAGACGGGCCTGGGCTTCCAGCGGCAATTCACCAATCTCGTCCAGAAACAGGGTACCGCCGTCAGCCGCTTCGATGAGGCCACTGCGGCTGCTGGTGGCACCGGTGAAGGCTCCCTTTTCGTGCCCAAACAGTTCGGATTCAATCAGGGTCTCGGGAATGGCGGCACAGTTGACACACACCATTGGTTTGTTGGCGCGGTCACTTTGTTCGTGGATCGCGCGGGCTGCCAGTTCCTTGCCGGTGCCGGACTCGCCCAGAATGAGCACGGTGGCATGGGTACGCGCAACCTTGGCAATACGCCGGTACAGCTCCTGCATCGGTTTGCATGAGCCGAGTATGCGCGTCTGCTGGGGGATGTCGGGTGCGTTCTCGCGGCTGTCGGTCGATGTTGTGGGCTTTGCCAGAGTGGCAGCGACCGTTTTCAGCATCTCATCATGGTCGAAGGGTTTGGCAATGTAGTCAATGGCACCGAGTTTCATTGCATCGACGGCCGAACGCAGGCTGGCGTAGCTGGTCATGATCAATACCGGCACCTGGCCGGCCAGTTCGATCAGGTCGGTACCGGGGGCGCCGGGCAGTCGCAGATCGGAAATGATCAGGTCGAAGCTGTCCAGGCTGTGGCGTGCGGTGGCATCGGCGACCGATTCGGCATCACCAACGTCATAGCCGTTTTTTTCCAACAGGCGTTTCAGTGCGGAGCGGATGATATTTTCATCCTCAACAATCAGAATTCGACTCATCCGGACAAACCTTCTCCATCTGCCTCCGGCTGCTCAGGGGCTGTATTGCTCTGCTGTAGCCGGGGTAAGGTAATAATGACCTGAGTGCCTTTGTTCTGTTTTTTGTCGGCCGGACTCAATATCTCGATATTACCATAGTGCTGGGTAATGATGTTGTAGACCAAAGGTAGGCCAAGCCCGGTGCCCTTGCCCGGTTCCTTGGTGGTGAAGAAGGGTTCGAACAGCTGATCGAGGTGTTCCTGCGGGATACCGCTGCCGGCGTCGGTGATGAGAATACGGCAGCTGTGCTCGGTCTGATCCGAGTTCAAGCGGATTTCGCTGGCGGCGGGCGAGGCGTCGCTGGCGTTGTTGAGCAGGTTAACGAACACCTGCAGCAGCAACTGCAGGTCACCCTGAATGTACAGGTCGGGGGGCACGTCATTAATGAAATGCTGCTGGCGGCTGCGGCTGTCCAGCGTGATCAGGTGAATCGCTTCATCAATGCAGGCGTGCAGAGCCACCGGTTCGAAATGCTCGGGACCCTCCTGGCGACCGGTGTGGGCAAAGCGGATCAGCGACTGGACGATGCGGTTGATGCGTTTGGTCTGGTCCACGATCTGATCGCCGGTTTCCAGTACTTCAGGCTGCTCGGTTTCCAGTTTCAGGTTCTGTGCCAGGCAAGCTATACCCGTCACCGGGTTGCCGATTTCGTGGGCAACCCCTGCAGCAAAGCGGCCGATGGAGGCCAGGCGTTCGCTGTGAGCCAGTTTGCGAGCCATCAGCTGATGCTGGGTTTCCTCCTCGATCAGCAGCACCATGCCTTGGGCCGGAGTGTCATCCAGACGTGCCTTATGCAGGCTGAACCAGCGTTGGGCACCGGCCAGCTCGATACATTCGGCACTTTGATGCAGGGTGTCGGTGGCGGCAAAGCGTGCCAGCAGATCTGACCAGGGCAGTGGCAGTTGGTCAAGGCGCGTGCCCAGTGTGATATCCGGGGTCAGGTCGGTATAGGCCTCCAGTTCGGCGTTCCAGAACAGGATGCGCTGCTCGGCATCGACGGTGCAGACGCCGATCGGCAGGCGTTGCAGGGTGGCGCGGTGGTAGCGGCGCAGCTGGTCCAGTTCGGCGGCCAATCCCGATAGACGCTGATCATAGGTTTCCAGCTGTTGCTCCAGCAGGTGAACATCACGCGCCTTGAAGCCGCCGTCTACAGGGCCGTCCAGCGGCTGCAACAGGGCGGCCGCTTCTACGGGGCCGAGTAAACCGGACAGGTTCTGTTCCAGTTGGGTGCGCATGCGCAGGGTATCCAGCGGATTGAGCTGGCCGGCGGACAGGTGCAGTTCGCGCAGGGCACGCCGCACTTCACGCAGGGCGGGCTTGGCACCCAGTCTTGGCGTCAGCCGGGTAACGAATTCGGCGTCACTCAGAACCTGAATGTTGTGACCGGCAGGGCGCGGCAGTGCATTGAGCATGCAGGCATCCGCTGCCAAACGTTCATCCCGGTTGCCGGGGAACAGCACTGATCCGGTGATCAACATGAGGATGTTGGCCAGCAGTGACAGCAAAGCCATCGGATAGCCCTTGTCGGCGGGCTGCACCGGCATCAAATCGGTGTTGAGCAATCCCATCATCGGCAGCAGCAGGCCCAGTCCCCAGACGGCAAAGCCGGCGGTGATACCGGCGATGAAACCGTTGCGGCTGGCGCTTGGCCAGTACAGCGTGGCCAGTACCCCCGGCAGGAACTGGAGGAAGGCGATAAATGCCAGTAGCCCCAACTGGTTGAGATCGAAACGGTGGCCGATGAACTGGAAGAACAGGAAGCTGCCCAGCATCACGAACAGGATGATCAGCCGACGGATCCACAGCAGCCAGGCATAAAAGCGGACATTGTCGGGTACCCGTACCAGCGGCAATACCACATGGTTCTGCAGCATGGACGCCAGAGCCACGGTGGCGACGATGATGATGCCGCTGGCGGCAGACAGCCCGCCGACAAAGGCCAGCAGGCTAAGCCAGGGCAGCTCAAGCGTCTGGCCCAACTGCAGCACCATATATTCCGGATTGCCGATGGCGTCACTTTTGATCGCCGCCCACAGAATGGGAGGAACGGCCAGTGCCAGCAGTAACAGGAACAGGGGAATGCCCCAGCTGGCGCGATACAGGCTTTCGGTGGGCAAATTTTCGGTGAAGGCGATATGAAACATGTGTGGCATGACGAACGCGCAGGCAAAAAAGGCCAGCAGCAGGATCTGCCAGTGATCGGCTTGTGGCGGCTGCTGCAAATGCTGCACGTACTCAGGGTTGGCCGCCAGCCAATCCAGCAACCCGGAGGGGCCATCCAGTACGGCAAACAGGGCGTAGCCGGCAATGGTCAGCAGTGCGACCAGTTTGACCAGCGATTCGGTGGCGATGGCAAATACCAATCCGTTATGGCTGTTGCGCAGGGAGGCGTGGCGGGCCCCGAACAGAATGGTGAACAGCGCGATTACGGTACAGAAACCGGCGGCGGCCTGGGTCGACGAGATCTGCTGATTGAGCATCGGCAACGAGTCGGCCAGTGCCTGAATCTGGATTGAGATCAGCGGCAGGCTGATGAACAGCATCAACAAGGTCGTCAGTGTGCCGACCCGGCCGCTGCGGAAACGGAACGCGAACAGATCGGCCAGAGAGCTGAGTTGATGGCGCCGGGTAATGCGCAGGATGGGGATCAGGATCAGCGGAGCCAGCATGAAGGCGGCCGAAGCACCCAGATAGGAAATCAGGTATGCATACCCTGACGCATGGGCGACCCCGAAGATGCCATAAAACGTCCAGGCACTGGCAAATACGCCCAGTGCCAGCACGTGTACCAGCGGATGACGGGTGAGGCGTTCAGGCAGACGTTTGCGCTCGGTCAACCAGGCTGCACCGAACAGGGATAGAAGGTAGCCGCAGCCGATCAGCAACAGGGTGGTGAGGTCAAAGTTCATGATGTCGGTGGCGCCATTCAGCGGCCGCTGTGAGCATAATCAGCAGCGCCCAGATGAGGAAGGGGACTAGCCAGTGGTAGTGGTTGAACAGCCAGTGGCGTATCGCGTTTGGCAGCAGTAGCAGCGTGGCCAGACTGAGCAGCAATAGCAGGCGCTGGCGCATCACGGTGCGGGGTGTGCGTCAGCTGGCAGGCTGAGCACGGCGGGAACCGTTGCCAGCTGCCAGTGTGTTGTGGCCCAGCTCAAGACTTCATCCGGGCTGGCGTCGGCCAGTTCCGCCGGCGGCTGTTGCCCGAGCAGATCGAGTGCTCGCAGCAGCAAACCCTGGCGCTCATGGGCGCTGATGGCCGGTGCCAGGTTCTGCTTGCTCAATTTTTGTCCGGCAGCGTTGGTGATCACCGGTATATGAGCGTAGCGGGGTTGCGGGTAGCCCAGCTGCGCCTGGAGTTCCATCTGATGTGGGGTCTCGTCTATCAGGTCGCTGCCGCGCAGTACTTCGGTAATGCCCTGTTCGGCATCATCGACAACCACCGCCAGCTGGTAGGCAAACAGACCGTCGCGGCGAAACACCATGAAATCGCCCTGATGTCCCTGCCATTGGTAACGGCGCAAACCCTGAATGCGGTCGGTGAACTGCTGTTCGCTGGTTAGATGACGGACACGGTAGGCACAGCTTGAACCGGGAGCCGGTGGGTGCTGCAGGCAATGGCCGTCATACCCGGTCACGTTGCGGCTGCGCAGTTGCTTGCGGCTACAATTGCAGGGGTAGGCGGTATGTTGTGACAACAGATATTCAAGGGCATCGCGGTAATGGCTCAAACGCCGGCTTTGATAGACCACGTCTGCATCCCAGTGCAGACCGAAAGCATCCAGCGTGTGCAGAATGGCATTGCTGGCGCCCGGTTGTTCGCGGGGAGGATCGAGATCTTCAATGCGCAGTATCCAGCGCCCGCCACGGGAACGAATATCCAGGTAGCTGGCCAATGCAGCCAGCAGGGAACCAAAATGGAGCGGTCCGGTTGGGGAGGGAGCAAAACGTCCGATACAGGGCACAATCACGACTCGGGGCAGCTATATGAGGTGCCGGAGCACCTCAATGGCGGACATCAGCGGCCGATCTGTTTTTCCTTGATTTCGGCCAGGGTCTTGCAGTCGATACAAAGGGTCGCAGTCGGGCGAGCTTCCAGACGGCGAATGCCGATCTCAACGCCACAGGCTTCACAGAAACCGTAGTCATCATCATCGATGCTGTCGATCGCTTCATCGATTTTGCGAATCAGTTTGCGTTCGCGATCGCGAGTACGCAGTTCCAGGCTGAACTCTTCTTCCTGGCTGGCGCGGTCGCTGGGGTCGGCAAAGTTGGAAGCTTCCTCTTTCAGGTGGGTAATGGTGCTATCCACCTCTTCCATCAGGTCGCGTTTCCAGGCAAGCAGAATTTTGCGGAAATGCTCTCTCTGCGCGGCATTCATGTACTCCTCACCGGTATCCAGCGGATAGGGTTGGAATTGCATGAACTGAGTATGATCTGTATTAGGCATTGGCGCAGCCTCACGTCATTGGGGGCTCAGACTTGCGAAAGCCCGATTGCTCCGGTCCGGCGCCCCTGATATGGGAACACATGGTGCTTTAAAAGCCGGTGAAAGTACCAGAAGCCCACTCTTTAGGCTAGACCCCTTTTGGCTTTTTGCCATCCTGATGGATATTCTGCGGGGAACGACGGGGTACAGCTACGACGAATGTCGATATACTGCCGCGCGTATTGACTGGAGAGAGTGACGGATGAATACAGGTTGGACGGCGCGGGCGCGCGAAATTGACTCGTTCAAGGTGATGGATCTGCTCAAGCGTGCAGCCGAGCTGGATGCGGCAGGCCATGATGTCGTGCACATGGAAGCGGGTGAGCCTGACTTCCCCACGGCGGAGCCGATTATGGCGGCTGCCCGTACTGCCTTGGCTGCGGGACACACCCGCTATACGCCTGCTGGCGGTATTGCGCCGCTGCGGGAGGCGATTGCGGGGTTCTATCAGCAACGTTATGGGGTGACGATTACACCGCAACAGGTGTTGGTGACAGCGGGGGCTTCGGGAGCATTGTTGCTTGCGTTCGCCCTGCTGGCCGCGCCCGGCAGCCGTTTTCTGCTGGCCGATCCCGGTTATCCGTGCAACCGCCAATTTCTGCGTTTGCTGGAGGCGCGTGGCCAGCTGATCCCGGTGGGTCCGGAGACCAACTATCAGCTCACCCCTGAGCTGATTGAGCAGCATTGGCAGGATGATACGGCGGGCGTATTGCTGGCATCGCCATCCAACCCTACGGGGTCAGTGGTGCCGACCGAGCAGTTGGCAGCCATTGCCGACAGCGTTCGCCGGTTGGGTGGTGCGCTGATTGTGGACGAGATCTATCACGGGCTGACCTACGGCTTTGATGCCGAGACCGTGCTGGGTGTGGCGCCGGAGGCAGTCGTGTTGAACAGCTTTTCCAAGTACTTCGGTATGACCGGATGGCGTTTGGGCTGGCTGGTGGCACCGGAGGATGCTGTCGCGGAGATGGAAAAAATCGCGCAGAATCTGTTTATTTCGCCGGCGACCCTGTCGCAGCATGCGGCACTGGCGGCATTTTTCCCGGAAACGCTGGCGATTCTGGAGCAGCGCCGCGAAGCGTTTGCTGTCCGCCGCGATCGTTTGGTTGAGGGATTGCGTGCGCTGGGTTTTGGTATTCCGCTGATGCCGGAAGGGGCCTTTTATGTCTACGCCGACGCCTCCCACCTGACGGATGACAGCTATGCCTATTGCTGGTCGCTGCTGGAAGAGGATCACCTGGCGGTCACGCCGGGTGCCGATTTCGGGTGCAACCATCCGGAACGCTACATCCGTTTCTCCTACACCACCGGACTGGATCGAATCGAGCTGGCGCTGGCACGCCTGCAGGCACGGATCAGTCGCGGCTAAGATAAACCTTGCCGTCCCTGACCGTGCAGGGCAGTGCTTCCAGCTGCTCGCCGGGGCAGGGACCGGCGATACAGACGCCATCCTCAATGCCGAACAGGGCACCATGGGTGGCGCACTGAATGAACTGCTTCTCATAGTCAAGAAACTGGTCCGGTTGCCACTCCAGACGAATGCCCCGGTGCGGGCAGTTGTTCTTCCAGGCCAGTACCCGTTCGCCGCGGCGCAGCAACAACACGGCGGTACCGTCGTCCAGATCGAAACCACGGCCCTCGATCGGGTCCAGTTCATGAATGCGGCACAGATAGCGGTCGCTCATCTCAGTCTCCAATCAGGCGCTGCGCACGCAGTTGAGACATCAGCTGTTCGATCGCCTCGTCATCACGGGTATCCACCGGCAGTGTAATCAGCTGCTCATCGCTGCTCAGTGGCTGCATTACCTTCATCTGTTCATGCATAACGGCGACATCGGCATCGGAAGGGTCAAGCCCCTCTTCCTGGCGACGCTTGAGGCGGGCTTCGATCAGATTCTGTTCACAGTGGCAGCTGATGATGCGCACGGGTAGATCCAGGTTGGCCGCCAGCTCGACATAGGCGTTGCGGGTACGTTGGTGGATGAACGTGGCATCAATCACAACCGAGTAGCCGGCCTTGAGCATCAGAGTGGTGGTTTCCAGCAGATGCTGAAAGGTCCGGCTGTTCATTTCCGCGCTGTACAGATCCAGTGACAGACCCTGCAGGCTCAGCTCGCGGTAAATGCGTTTGCGCTCGACATCGGAACGGATGCGGATGACACCGACCGCTTCCGCCAGGCGTTTGCTCAGATAGCTTTTGCCGCTGCCACTGACACCGTGCATCAGGAACACGGCCGGGGTACGTTCGCGGCAATAGTGTTCGGTCAGGTGCAAATAGTGACGGCAGGTTGCAACGTCCGGCTGAGTGCCGAGCATGGCAACCTTGGCCCGTACCATTGAGCGGTAGGCTTTGTAGAAGTTCAGCAGTGGCAGGGCTGTATAGTCACCGGTCAACTCCAGATAGCGGTTGAGACAACGGTTGGCCCAACGGAACTGCTGGTTGGCTTCCAGATCCATCAACAGGAAGGCAAGATCGGAGATGGTATCGATCCAGCGGAATTCCAGATTGAACTCGATGCAGTCGAACAGGCGCAGCTCATCGTGAAACAGGTTGATGTTGGCCAGATGCAGATCACCATGGCATTCGCGCACATGCCCCTGCCGCTTGCGCTGGCGCATGGCCGCACCCAGAGCACGGAAGTTTTCCGCCGTGCGTGCCGACAGCTGCTGCAGCAGCGCCCAGTCTTCGGCGGTCAGGTGGTCCGGCGGGATGTAACGAAAGTTGTCGGCGATCACTTCCCATAGCGTATCCGGTTCGCCCCAGGGGCTGTCCTGGGCCACGATCGGCAGGCGTTGGTGAAAGGCTGCAATCTGCTCGGCCAACAGGTCGATCCAGTGGGTTTCAAACAGTTGGCGCTGCAGCAGGCGGTCAAGGCGCAGTTCAGGATCGAACTGGTACATTTTGACCGCATACTCGATGATCTCCCCGTCTGCTTCCAGTTCAGGTGCCTCGCTGCTGCCGCCGATCGGGACCAGACCGATGTAGATGTCGGGCGCCAGGCGTTGGTTCAGGCGCACCTCTTCTTCACAGCAATGGCGGCGCTGTTCCAGCGTGGTGAAGTCCAGGAAACCGAAGTTGACCGGCTTCTTGATCTTGTAGGCGTAGTCCCCGGTGAGCAGCAACCAGGATATATGGGTTTCGATCACTTGAATGCGGTCGACCGCGTGTGGGTAACAGGCGGGATTGCACAAGGATTCGATCAATTTGGGTAACATGAGGCTCCTGCTGTTGTCAGCGACGGCATACGATTATACTGACCCGATGAGCAAAAAGAGAACTCCCCCCGCCAAAGGGCGCAAACCGCGCCGTCCATCCTCACCTTCCCGACTGGCTCGTTTATGCCGCTGGCTGCTGAAGCTGGGACTGTTGCTGAGTGTTATCGCCGTTGTCGGCCTGATTTATCTGGATGCCCAGATTCGCAGCAAATTTGAAGGCAAACGCTGGGCCGTGCCGGCCAAGGTGTACGCACGTCCTCTGGAACTGTATCCGGGGCAACGCCTGGATATGGATGAGCTGAAGCAGGAACTCAAGGGACTGAATTACCGTTTCGTACGCCGTGCGGAGCAGCCGGGTGCGGTCGAGTGGGCCAGCAGCCGTGCACGCATTTATAGTCGCGGCTTTAGTTTCCCGGACGGCGCTGAACCGGCGCGCAATATGCTGCTGGCCTTTTCCGGTAACCAGCTGACCGACATTCGTGATGCCGAGGGACGTTCCCTGCCACTGGTACGGCTGGAGCCGATGCTGATCGGCGGTATTTACCCCAAATCCAATGAAGACCGTGATCTGATCCGGCTTGAAGATGCGCCGCCGCATTTGGCGCAGGCGCTGGTTACGGTAGAAGATCGGGCGTTCTACGACCACTGGGGCGTTTCCTTCAAGGGGATTGCCCGGGCGATGTGGGTGAACGTTCGTGCCGGCCGCTTCGTTCAGGGTGGCAGTACACTGACACAGCAGTTGATCAAGAACTTTTATCTGACCTCTGACCGTACCTTGAGCCGCAAGCTGCTGGAACTGCCCATGGCGATGTTGCTGGAGCTGCATTATGACAAGGACGAGATTCTGGAGGCCTATCTCAACGAGGTCTATCTGGGGCAGTCCGGTAACCGCGCCATTCATGGTTTCGGGCTGGCCAGTCAGTACTACTTTTCCCGGCCGCTGGAAGAGCTGGAGCTGCATCAGGTGGCGTTGCTGGCCGGCATGGTCAAGGGGCCGTCCTGGTATGACCCGCGTCGCCACCCGGAACGTGCACTGGAGCGGCGTAATCTGGTCTTGAGCATGCTGCACCAGCAGGGTGAAATCAGCCAGTCGGAATACGATACCGCGCGTCAGCGTACCTTGGGTGTGGTCAAACAGCGCAGTTTGCACAAGGGCGCGTTTCCGGCCTACCTGGACCTGGTCAAGCGCAAGCTGCGCGATGAATACCACGAAGACGACTTGAGCACCGAGGGGCTGCGCGTGTTCACGGCACTGGACCCGTTGGCACAGACGCGGGCAGAAGCGGCGCTGGATACGAGTATCAAGGCGCTGGAGCAGCGTTATGGCGCGCGGGCCAAGGATCTGGAAGCCAGCATGGTGGTGACCGACCCGCAGACCGGTGAGGTGCTGGCGCTGATCGGCGGGCGTGCAACCCGCTATCAGGGCTTTAATCGGGCACTGGATGCGCTGCGGCCGATAGGTTCACTGGTCAAGCCAGCGGTCTATCTGGCGGCGCTGGAGCAAGGCTACACGCTGACCACGCCTTTGGAAGATGAACCCCTCAGCGTAAAATTGCCGGACGGTTCGGTGTGGCAGCCACAGAACTTTGACCGTCGCAGTCATGGTGTGGTGCCATTGCACCGTTCATTGGCGCTGTCGTACAACCAGTCTACCGCCCGGTTAGGGATGGAGGTTGGGCTGGAGCGGGTGATCGATATGCTTGAGCGCCTGGGGGCGGAGCGTGAGCTCAAGGCCTATCCGTCATTGCTGCTGGGGGCGCAGGCGTTGTCGCCGCTGGAGCTGGCCAGCATGTACCAGACCATCGCCGCCAACGGGTTCCGCATGCCGCTGCGGGTTATCCGCAGGGTGACTGACGCTGATGGTAATGAATTGTCACGTTATCCCTTTAGTCTGAAACAGCAAGTGCAGCCCGAAGTGGTGCATCTGCTACAGTATGCGCTGCAGGAAGTGGCGCGCGAGGGCACTGCACGCAGTGTATATAGGACGTTGCCGTCGCAGCTGAATGTGGCGGGCAAGACCGGCACCTCGAATGATCAGCGCGACAGCTGGTTTGCCGGTTTTACCGGAGATCGGCTGGCGGTGGTCTGGCTGGGCCGTGATGATAATGGCCAACTGCCGTTCACCGGCTCTGGCGGGGCATTGAAAGTCTGGACCGAGTTCATGCGCCGTGATCGTCCAGAACCCTTTATTGCGACCCGTCCGGCCGGGATCGAGTATGTCTGGATTGACGAGGCCACCGGGTTGCGTTCGGATGAGCGGTGCCAGGGATCACGGCAGCTGCCATTCATTACCGGCACGGCGCCTGATGAGAAAGTGGACTGTGGGCTGGATAATCCGGTACACCGTTCACTGGACTGGTTCCGTAACTGGTTTAACTGATATTTGAAGGATGCTATGAAAAAGGTTTATCTGATTGCAGGACTGACCCTGTTGATGGCGGGCTGCGCCGGTCCCAATCCCTATCGGGCGCCGGTTGAAGATCGCGGGCGAATCAGCCCGCCAGCTCCGGCCCCAGGCACGGTGGTTCCGGCCGAGACGGCACCGGGTGTACGGGTGACACCGCTGGGGCAGGCTCCGGTGATTCGGGCGCAGCGTAGCGAGCAGGATGCACCGGTGCCGGTACAGCAGCCGGTACAGCAATCAACTCGTCAGGCACGGAGCCCGGCTGTGATCGCGTTGCTGGAGACGGCACGCAAGGACAGCAGTAACGGTGATTTGCGCACGGCGCAGAACCGTCTGGAACGGGCTTTGCGAATCGCCCCGCGTGATCCTGAGGTGTATATCCAGTTGGCGGATGTGCAGCGACGTCAGGGGCAGTTTCTGCAGGCGGAACAGGTTGCATTGAAAGGCGTGAGCGTGGCGGCAGGACAGAATAACGCCTTGCGGCGTCTGTGGCAGCTGGTTGCCGATATTCGTCAGGAAGCGGGTAATGCGGCGGGTGCCAAAGACGCCCGCCAGAAAGCGGCTGCCTACTGAGTAGGCAGCGTGCGTGGGTTTTGTTGCAGCAATGCATGACTCAGCAGCAAGATTGCTATTGCTTGTGCCAGCAGGCGCGCGGTATCGGCCAGTTCAGCGACCATCAATGCCGGTGCGCTGATGCTGAGCAATAGCAACGGTGCCGCGATGGCCGTTGCCAGCCGGGACAGCGTACCCTGCTGGCGCCAGGCGACGACCAGTAAGACTACCGCCATGACCACGCTAAGCCAGAGCGTATAATCCTCTCCCAAGCCCATTCTGCGACATAGCTCGAACAGGGCAAACAGCGCCAGTAACCAGCGCCCCCAGCCGGCCTTTGACCAATACCAACCCATGGCCATGGCCAAGGCTGCCGTGACCAGTAATGGTAAACCGGCATAGAGTGCCAGATTATCCAACAGACGCTGCAGCGTCACGATATCCTGATCGACAGACACCAGCAGCAAGCGTCCCATCGCGGCCAGTGCGAGAAAGATCAGGCTCAGGCTGGCAACCTGCAGTTGTGACTTTGGTGCCTCTGCCGCCGCATCGCTGCGCCGGAATAGCAGCACGGCCCCCGCCAGTGCTGCCAGCAACAGTAAACTATTACCCAGCATGGCTGGATCAGCCCGCCAGCGTTGCGAAGACGCGATCGGCTGCGGCCAGAGTCGCATCCAGCTCGGCTTCGCTGTGGGCATCGGAGACGAAACCGGCTTCGAATGC
>Ga0193962_1001178_pt1 | contig 12209 bp, 12 predicted proteins | sample FB_5_MG_FD_140335 | JGI IMG/M metagenome (GOLD analysis project Ga0193962, IMG submission 140335) | Microbial mat bacterial communities from the Broadkill River, Lewes, Delaware, United States - FB_5_MG | ecosystem: Environmental > Aquatic > Freshwater > River > Microbial mats | place: USA...
ATAAAAACTATTCAGAAGTTTTTTTCTTTCCAGAAGAGTGTATGGAGCTAGATTTATATAGAAAAAATATTGAAAATTTATCTTCAGAATATAAAAAATCTATAGCATTTACTTTAATAAGAAGAGCTATGGTTCGTAAAATGCCGTATTCAAGATTTAATCTAAATTGGGAAAAGATAAAACAACTTAGAGATGAAGAGTATAGTTATGCAAAATATAAAAGAAAAAGAGCTTATCATAATGAATCATTTAAAAGCCATTTTATAAAAAACTTGACTGAGTATAACAATGCTATATTTGATAACAATCAAAAAAATGAAGTTTATAATGATGATATATTTAATTTATTAGGTAAAATTGAAGCAGATATAATTTATTTAGATCCGCCATATACTGGAACAATGAACAATTATTTTGGATTTTATGGACTTATTGATGAATATATCCATTCAAAAAAATTAAAACCTTTTGAAAATAATTTTATAGATAAAAAATCCTCTTTAGAATTGTTTGATAAGTTATTTGCAAATTTAAGAAATTTTAAATATTGGTTTTTAAGCTACAATAATAATTCTTATCCATCAAAAGATGAGTTAATTAATATCATAAGTAAGTATTCTAATGATATAGAAGTGATAGAGAAGCCTCATGATTATAAAGTTACAGGTAAAGAGAAAAAAGCAAAAAATACTGAGTATTTATTTATTATAAAAAACACATCTTAGAAGGAATAACTATGACTGAACAAAACTATGAAGATTACTGGAAATTAACACTAGAATATACTGATTATCATGATAAAAAATTTTTAACTACATTACAAATGCTTGTAGATAAAATTGATACTTTGAATAAAAATGGTAATTATGAATACAAATCAGCAGATTACAAACAATTACAGAAAGAAATTCTAAGTAAAGTTCCAAAAACAGCAAGCAATATTAATGATCAATTAGCTTCAACCAGAAAGGCTATAAATCAGTGCATTAAACTTGGTTTTGTTAATCCTTATTTAAGTTCATATCATGTTAATACAAAAGATTATTTGGAAGCAAAATCCTCTAAAAGAAGAGAAACTTATTTTTCAAAAATAGTATATTCAAATTCTAAATTCAATAGTTCTACTACAAATACACATAACTGGAGTCAAATAAATTTTTTATTAAAAACATTAGAAGAAGTAGGTAAACTGCACAAAAAAGAAATTATTGCTTTAATGTTAGTTGATATAGAAAAGTATGAAGGTGGATATATCTCGGAAAAAGAAATCTTAAAATATACTACAATAGCAGAAAAAATAGGCTTTATAGAAAGAAAGTATAATCAAGTTGATTATCTATTTAATCTTTTACGTAAATTAGATGATGTTGTTTTTGTTAATGATGAATTATATTTTAAACAAGATGCAGTAATAATCTTTGGTGAAGATTTACATAAAGAAACTAAAAAAAGAGATAGTTATCTACATAGAATTTATAAGAATTTACTAAAAGAAGAAACAGAAGACAAACTTAAAATTACTCAATGCATGTTAGAAAAATTATCATATCCATCATTGGTTGCTAGCCATATTAAACCATTTATTGATTCTGATGGAAATGAAGCTTATGATCCAAATAACGGTTTATTATTAAGTCGAAATATGGATATTTTATTTGACCAAGGATATATATCTTTTAATGATGATGGAACGATAATATATTCACCTCAATTAAATCAAGATGTCGCAAAACACCTTGATAATTATAAATTAGATAGTATATTTATAAATGAAAATAGAATACAATATTTTGATTACCATAGAAATAATGTATTTAGAAGAAGTGCTTGAGTATTTAGAAAAGACAACAAAACCTAGCAGTGAACGCTCAGCGTCACTGAGGTCAACCGTTACATAAATGAGTTTTATGTGTTCCACAAAGTGTTCAAAAAATAAAAGATGTAAAAGTTCCGTAAAGCCTAAGACTTTATGAAATAAATAGTCTAGTTATCCTTTTTTTTAAGCTCTTTAATATCTTTCATAAAGTTAAGATCATAAAACTTTCTCATCCACAGATCAAGTGGACTTAGAAACTTGTAGATCGCAGGAACGATTAAAAGTGTTAAAAGCATAGATGAGATCAGTCCACCGACAACTGCCGTCGCCATTGGTGAGTTTGACTCATATCCTGCACCTTTCATAAACACTAGTGGAAGCATCGCAAATACCATGGCAAATGTTGTCATTAAAATAGGACGAAGTCTTTTCTCCCCAGCCATAACTAAAGCTTCTGTAACACTCAGACCTTTTTTTAACTGTTGGTTTGCAAAGTCAACTAAAAGTACGGCATTTTTACCAACCATACCTAAAAGCAAGATTATACCCATCATAGTAAAGAGGTTAAAGCTTTTACCAGCTAGTATAAGTGCTAAAAGTACACCTATAAAAGAGAGTGGAAGTGCTACCATGATGATCAGTGGTTGAAGAAGTGATTCATAAAGAGCTGCTAGTATAATGTACATCATTAAAAAAGCAAGTCCAAAAGCTAAGCCAAACTCTTTACCCATTTTACCCATCTCTTCAGCCATACCTAAAAATGAGTACTTAATATTATCACCAAGATCATCTTCGATCCCATTTGTGGCAGTTGATACAGCATCCCCTAGCGGTATACCGGCTAAGTTGGCCTGTATACTAACTTGGCGTTGTCTGTTAAAGTGGTTTATAGATGCAGGACCAGTTGATTTTTCAAAGTTTACTAAACCCTCAAGTGCTACAAAATTACCTTGTGCTGTTTTAATTTCAAGACGTTTTAGATCATCAACACTTTTTCTGTACTCATCTGCAAAACGCATAGTTATATCGTACTGTTTACCATTTTCTTCAAACTGACTAATAGCACGATCACTTGATAATATAGTAGATATAATATAACTTATTTCTTGGACTGATACTCCTAAGTTTGTAGCCTCTTCACGTTTGATCTCAATTGCAAGCTCAGGCTTACCATTTTCAAAGTTTGTTGTAATGTCAACAAGACCCTCTTTTTTCTTCATTCTGTTTATGATCTTATCACTAACTACTTGAAGTTCATTTAGATCAGGTCCTTGTAAAACCATAACAAAAGGTGCATTTGCACCAGCACCTTTGATATTTGGTATATCAGCAACAGCTATTGTTTCAAACCCTTTAAAATCCTTTAGTGACTTTCTTAGTGTTTGTATTATCTGTTCTTGAGTTGTTTCTCTTTTACTAACATCCATAAGCTTCACATATATTTGTGCTTTGTTGGCATCTCTTGTATTGTTGTATGCTACTGTTAGAGCAGTGTACTCTACATATGGGTTTTCTTTTACTTTTTTAGCTAGTGCTTCACTTCGTTTATGCATCTCTTCTAAGCTTACCCCTATTGGAGCTTTTAGTGTAACTTCTATCTCACTTTTATCTTCTTTTGGGGCAAAGTCCATCCCTATCATCCCAGCCATTGAAAAACTGCCTATAAGTATTAAAAATGCAGTAAAAATAGTCGTTTTAGCATACTTTATGGTAAATGATACGATCTTTACATATGTCTTATCGATCGCAACAAAAATAGGTTCACTCTTATGGTAAAACTTTGATTCACCTTTTTTTAATACCCTTGCACTGAGTGTAGGTATAAGCATAATAGCAACAAAATAAGAAATAAAAATACCAATAGCTACAGTAAAGGCAAATGCATTAAAAAACTTACCAACTATACTACTCATCATACTTACAGGTATAAATACAGCTAAAAGCATTGCAGATATTGCAAGGATAGAAAAAGCAATCTCTTTTGTTCCTTCTCTAGATGCTTGAACTTTGTCCATACCTTTTTCCATTTTTTTGTAAATATTTTCAATAACAACAATAGCATCATCTATAAATATACCTATTGCAAGTGTAAGACCAAGCATACTCACTTTATTTAGATCATAACCAAAAACATCCATTAGAAAAAAAGTACCTATGATCGAAGTAGGGATTGCTACAGCTGATACAAGAGTAGCAGTAAAGTTTCTTAAAAATATAAATACAATTATAATGGCTAAAATACCACCATATATAAGGTCAAATAAAACATGGTCTAAAGAACTTTGTATAAAGTCAGAAGTGTCATTGAAATATTGTAGTTTATAATCATCTCCTATTCTTTTTTCTATATTTGGTATAACTGCTTTGATTCTTTTTATTACGTTAAGTGTATTTGCATCTGAGATCTTTTGTATTTGTAAAATAACACCTCTTTCACCATTTAGCGTAGATATACTTTGAGCATCTTCAATAGAATCTTCAATTTTTGCAATATCTTTTAGTTTTACACCTTGAAGTATCTCAAAGTTTTTTAGTAACTCTATACTCATGGCATTTGCACGTATATTGACCATGATCTGCTCTTTTTGCGCTACTAATTTACCACCGCTGATCTTTACATTTGATGCCTGTATGAGTTTTTGTAGATCAAGACTTGTTAAACCATACTTTCGAAGAGCATGTGGATCTGGATATATACGTATTTGTCTATCTTGAAAACCTATAGTATTTATATTTCCAACACCTTGTATACGCTCGATCATAGGCTTTATATTTTCATCTACATTTAGCATAAGTTCTTTTGTTGGTACTTTTGATGAAGCTATAAAGAGTGAAAGAACAGGGGCAGCTCCAACATCAAGTTTACTAACTATAGGTTTTTCAATACCATCATCCAAGTAGAGTGCAGAGATCTTGTCTCTAACATCATTCGCAGCTTCTGTAATGTCAACTTCTATATCAAAAATTAGTGTAACGACAGATACATTTTCACTACTGATTGAGCTTAACTTATCTAATCCAGATACTGATGATACTGCTTCTTCTATCTTGTCTGTTACTTTAGACTCTATAGTCGCAGGATCTGCACCAAAATAATTGGTCTGAACTGTAACAATTGGAAAGTCTACTTTTGGAAATAAAACAGTGTTCATTTTGTTAAAACTCATTAAACCAAAAAATATGAGTGACAAAAATAGCATCAGTGTCGTAATAGGGCGCTCTATGGCAAATTTATACATTAGTCAACCTTTAAATACCCATAACCAAACATACCTACTTTTAAGTCATCTATAGGTGCTTCAAGTGTAATTGAACGCTTTTTTGGGTCTATAGCTGGATATATTTTAGATATTTTAGTAGTTTTTTTAAGATCTGAATTGCTCGTACTGTATATAAAAGTTTGAGAGAGTTTTAGATCGTTTATATACTTCTCATCTATATTTATTTTAAGAAGTTTTTTATTTGGTGTTATAAGTGTAAACAGTGTCTCCATCTTAGCTGAACTAACACCACTTCCAAGCTCAATCTGTTTTGTACTTATAACACCATCAAATGGAGCCCTAAGATAAGTTTTTTCAAGTTGAGCCTGCTTATAGTTTAGATTTGCTTTTGCTTTTGCAAGCTCTATTTTAGAGCGCTCATAATCAGATGAATACTTATCAAACTGCTCTTCATTTACAACATCTTTGATCTTTAAAAATCTATCATAAGCTTTTTTTGCATACTCTAGATTAACTTGGGATAGTTTAATTTTTTCTTTTTCTAAAAGAACAGATGTTTTTAAATCTTCATTATCAAGTTCAAGTAGAAGTTCGTCTTTTTTTACTTTATCTCCAACATCTACATATATAGCTTTTACTATCCCACTAGAAGATAATGTGAGCTCAGACTCTTTTAAAGCCTCTACATTAAAAGTAGCATAGATGTCTTGTGCTAATAAAATTGCATTTAGAATAAGTGTTGTTAGTAGTATTTTTATCATTTTATATATTCCTTTATATCAAGTCCAGCAGAGTGATAATACTTTGCATATGAGATCTGTAAATCCCATAGAGCACGGTTATATTGTGCATCTGCTTCTGTTTTGTTGCTTAGTGCATCTAAGTATTTTACATAATCAACAACTCGTGCTTTATACTTTTTATGAACTATCTCATAGGTTCTGTTTGATGCATCTTGTGATAGTTTAGATGCATAAAGCAGTTTTTTAGAACGCTCTATCGCACGAAGAGATAGCCTTAGGTTTGAGTCTAACTCTTTTTTAGTATAAGCTATTTGTGACAAAAGAGCATTTTGTTCACTAAGAGCCACCTCTCTTTGTTTAGAAGTGCTTCCAAAGTCAAATAGGTTCATACTAACACTGAGCATCAAAGTGTTTTGAGAGTTAACACGATCAATACTAAATCCAAGCATACTCAAGTTTTCCAAGGAGTCATCTTTATAATCAGTGTAAGAGTATTTATCACTTAAGATCACAGTAGGGTAATTTGCCGCATCTAACTGTTCTGCTTTAAAGCCTACAGACTGAGCTTGTGCCCTCATAGACTTAAGAGAATCTAGCTCATTTGTATTTATATCTTTAGGCTCTTTTATAGTCTCTTTGGAAAGGCTTTTTATATCTGTATTTGTTAAAGTATAAAGTAGGGTAGTGTACTCCTCTAATTGGTATTTTTTAACCTCTATTTTGTACTCCATGTTTGCAAGTTCGGCTTCAATCCTAGCTATATTGTCTTCAGTTGTTAGTTTGGCTTCGTAAAATTTTTGTTGTTGTTTTAGTTGCTCTTGTAGTTGTTTTTTTGATTGATCTAGTGATTCAATGTCTGCTTGTATTATTTGTGTGTTAAAATACAAAGTTGCAACTTTAAGCGATATATCTTTTTTAATTTGAGACAAGTCATGGGTGCTTGCATCTTTTAATTTATTTTTTTCATCTAAGATGTTTTTACGTTTAAATCCATCCAAAAGTACTACAGATGCCATTGCATAAGCATTATAAATCTCTCCAGCTCCCATAGTATCTACAGGTGAGATACTCTGAGCAGATGCACCTATATCTATTTTTGGCAAGTAAGCAGACTTTGTAGCTTCATATGTTTTTATACTAGAGTTTAGTTTGTATTTATATACATCTACTAGCTCATTTGTTTGTGCTTGTTTTATAAGTTCTAGCAAACTTGAAGCAAAAATAGAAGTGGACAATAAAAATAGTAAAATTATATTTTTCATTTGCAACCCTTTAATATACTCATAAATATAGAAAAAACTTCCTCGTCTACTCCCTCAAATGATTCTAAATCACCTTCGGCCCATCTAAGAATATATGTATTACTTAAAGAGTTTAAAATATAAGTTAAATGCAAACTGTCAATATCTATTTTTTTTAACTCATCTATAGGTTCTATGTAAAATTTATATATTTCATTTATAGTATCTTTGTGTTGTATCTGATGAGCTTCAAAAAAGAAAGGGTTACTTAATGCCCCACTTGTTAAAGAGTTCTTTTTTTCCCCAACAATTGAAAATTTTACTTTTATAGCTTGTCTTATTTTTTCTTCATTAGATATATCTTGAGAAAATAATTCTTTAATTGATTCATATGCTTTTTTGATTTCAGAGTCTACACATGCACTGTAAAGCTCCTCTTTTGATTTAAAGTATGAGTATATGGTTCCAACACTTACACCTATTTTTTTTGATAAATCAGATATTTTTAACTCTTCATATCCATACTCTTCAAACATTAGAAGTGCTTCTTCCAAGATGAGGTTTCGTTTTAAGTTTTTTACTTTGTCATTGAGATGAGACATATAAATTCCTATAGTAATATAGGAAATTGTAATGCTTTTAATATAAAAATGAACTTAATTCATTTTTATGAATATTATTCATATGTTTAGTATAAAGATGAAGGTTTATTATCTGATGTATATATAAAATGATAAATTTATATTCTGTACCATAGTATCTGTTTTTCAGGCATAGTATGAATAAATTCAAAAAAGTCTTTTTCTAAAGCATTTATTCCACCTTCGTATACATAATCAAGTACATCTGAAGAGTTTTTTGGATTTTGGTGTAAGCTCTTGATTACATTACTTAAATATTGTCTACCTTTTTTACTACTCATTAAGAAATAGACTAGTCCCCAAGATATTGTACGTGTTTTATAAAGTGGTTGCTTATCTTCTTTTCTCCAGTCCTTGTTAGAAATAGAGAGAAACTTTTTTATAGATGGCAGTTCATCCTTTTCTAGCCACTCTTTAAGTTTTTTTGTTTTATTATAGTGTTTTCTTACATATATTTGTTCATTATGAAAGTAAGCTGTTTCATAAAACTCTGATAGCCCTTCATTAATCCATAACGGTGGTCTAATAAATTGCGTTCCAAAAATAAAGTGCTGAGCTTCATGAACAATAGTATTTAAATAATAGGCATTTTTTTTAATGACTATTTCGTTGTTCTTATAAGAAAAATACCCATTTGTAGGTTGAGTTATTTTAGTAGTTTTATGTTGATATTTTATATATTCATCTTCAGATACAAATACCCGTATAGGTATCTTTAGTATATTTGAAAAGCTTAGGTGGTTTTTGTGAAATCTAACCTCTTTGTCAATAATTGCAGATAGAAGTTTTATCTCATTTTTAGATAATACGTTGTTTATATCTTCTATTTCAACTTGGTATAAGTTTGAGTAGTTGTTTAGTCCAGACTTTTTTGGTAGTGAATCATCATCAACTAATGTATTATGGTATTGTTTTATGAGTATTTGTTTTTGTTTTAGTTTTTCTAAATAATGGATTATGCCATTATGTTTATTTTCTTCATAATATTTAATAGCTTTGCGCTTAATAATTTCTTTATTAAAAATACTTTTAATTCCACAATTGCTAATGAGTATGAAATTATTGTAGTTATCTTTCTCAATACTTTTTAAGAGTTCTTGCTCTAAAAAAATTATAATTTTTTTATATTTTTTCTCTAGCTTACGTAATGAGTTTAGGTATTCTTTTCTTTGTACAGAAGGTATGTTCTTTTGAAGTTCTAGTTCCTTACCTTTATTTAAAACAAGTTTACTTTCTATCTCATATATTTTAATCTTTTGAGTCAATGGCGTTATAGATTTTAATTTTACAAAAATTGGAATTGCGTCAAATAGTTCGTCACCTAAAGATGAGTATAGTTTTGGATTGTTATTACTAAATAAATTACTACATATGATAGTAAATATTAGTATTGTTTTAAACATTGAAGTTATTAATCTTAAGAGGAAGTATCATCTTATACAAAAGCGTATAAGATGATTAATGAAAATTAAACAGCTGTTACGTTTTCAGCTTGAGGACCTTTTTGTCCTTCACCTAATTCGAAAGTTACCGCTTGACCATCTTTAAGTGTTACGCGACCACCTTCTGGGTTATTTACTTGACGAAAATGTACAAATACATCTTTTCCGCCATCTTTTTGTTCTATAAAACCATAACCCTTCTCATCATTGAACCATTTCACAGTTCCATCTAATAGCTCTGCCATTATCTAACCTTTAAATAAAAATACGAATCAATCTAAAAAATAGACTAACTCTATTTCTATCTCTCATCTTGTACAAAAGTATACCTAAAGTTTTAGAAAAATTCTATTATTATTGAAAAGTTTTATATAAAATTGTTTAAAAATGTCGATATTGTAATAACATATAGAGATATTACATAAGTAGTCTCTCTAAAACCTATGTTGGAGGTGTACAATGGAAATTTCATCGAAAATGAATAGTTCTGCATACGTTGCAAATGATAAAGGTATAAGCCCTATAAAGCCTTTGTATACAGAAAAAATATCAAGTGATGAAGTAAAAGAGATAAGAGAACAGATTAAACAAAACTCAATAGCTTATGCTTTTAATTCTACAAATATTCAAACAGGTGTATCTGAACAAAAAAATGATTTTTTATCTCAGTATCAGGATTTCCAAAATTTTCTTAGCGATATTGGTTATGATGGTAAACCGATTGCTGAGCTTTCACAAGAAGAAGCTAGTGAGTTAGTATCTGAAAATGGTTTTTTTGGGATCACAAAAACATCTGAACGTATAGCTAATTTTGTTATACAAGGTGCCGCTGGAGATGAAAATCTTATGCGTGCGGGTCGTGAAGGTATGCTTGTAGGTTTTAAACAAGCTGAAGAGATGTGGGGAGGAAAACTTCCAGAAATATCTCAAGAAACTATGAAGGCTGCAACTGAACTCGTAGATAAAGCTATGACAGATTTAGGGTTTTCAATAATAGATCAGAGTGTTTAAGCAGATATATCTAGTTTAGAAACTGTTGAGTCTTCTTCATCTTTTTTATCATCTGAAGTTAGATTCTCGTATGTTTCTTTTGCTTTTTCTTGTTGGGCTTCGATCATCATAGCTCTAGCACTTGCTGCCACAGACATATCTTGTGCACTTGGATCGGCTGGAGCTAAGGCAGCTGCGATTACTTGTTGTGCATTTGATATATCCTCGTCTGGAGAGGAACCTTTTGGTATTGAGATAGATACTTCACCGCTAACTGCATACATTTTACCATCTGGTCCACGCTCATATGAGTAGTTTGCACCACCAGTCATCCCTCCGCCTGCTGCTTGATGAGCAGCTTCATGAGCTCTTACTTCATTGTCTCTAGCTTGTAACTCATAAACAACTCTTTTATCTTCTTGACTTAAATTTTGTTCACTTTTTGGTTTTTGTTCTTGTTTGTTTGATGTGTTAGAGTTATCTTCTTTTTCTTGTTTATAGAAGTTATCAGTAGTATAGTTAAGAGTATAATTATTGCTTATATCCATAATTTGTATTATACATATAACAAATTTAATATAACTTTAAGAATAAAATTAAAAATTTTGCTATTATTTCAAAATAAACAAATTGGAAAAATATATGATAACTTTTAAATTAGACGATCAAGAGTATATTGAGCTATATAAACTCATTAAAATTCTTGATTTGGTAGATAGCGGAGCTCAGGCTAAAGTTATAGTTGCTGAGGGACATGTTTTAAGAAATGGTGAAGTTGAACTTAGAAAAAGAGCTAAAATATTAAGCGGAGATACATTACAAATAGCTGATGTGATTATTGAGGTGGAGTAAAAAAGTTTTTTATTTTTACAAATCCTAATCTCATACCACTGTATCTCATAACTTTTGAGAGTTTTTTCCAAGCAGGCTTATCATAACATGGTGTAGAGCATTTTCTACATCTTGGTTTGTTGTCTTTTGGACATTCTTGAAGTCTGTTGTAAGAGTATTCAAACATACTTTTACAATGATTGCATAGTTTATAATTCAGTTTTGTACCTAAACTTTTTTCATGATAAACAAGGTCTATCTCGCCAATACTTTTTTTTTCTTCTGCATGTTCATTATCACAGTAACACTGTATAAATTCATGTAAAGTAAAACAGTCTTCTAAAAACTTTTTTTGTGTCATATCAAAAACCTATACAAAGCTTTTAGTTCCTCTTGCATCATATTGATCTTTATACTGAAATGTGATCAGGTTTTGCATTATGGCAAAAAGTATTATAAAGTTTAGAAAACTACTTCCACCATAGCTAAACATGGGAAGAGGTACACCTACAACAGGAGCATATCCAATAGTCATGGATATATTTACACCCATATAGACAAAGATCATAAAAGAGATAGAGATAGAGACAACTTTTATGAAATAATCTGAGTTAAAAGCACTAATACTGAGGAGATGAAGTATGAGTAAGATGTAGATTGTTATAATGCTAAGACCACCCAAAAATCCCGTACGTTCAACTAAATATGCAAAAATAAAGTCACTTGTTGCAATTGGCAAAAACTTCATCTGTGTTTGTGTAGCTTCTTCTTTGGAATTTCCGCTAAGTCCACCTGAACCAATAGCAATGATTGATTGTTGGACATGATATGATGGTTTTTCACTTATAAAGTCCTTTATCCGTGTCTTTTGATAATCATGCAGACCAAACTTATACACAACTGGTGAAGTTATTAATATACCTGTAAATATCACTGCCCATATTTTCCAGTTTACCCCTATGAAAAACAAAGTTCCATAACCAATGATCAAAAGTACTAATGCTGTACCAAGATCAGGTTCTTTTACGATCAGAGCAAAAGGTATAAGTATATATGCACTTAATTTTAAAAAATCTTTTAGTTCATATCCACCTTTTGGAGGAGGATTTTTTTTAATCATATAGGCTAGCATAAGAATTAGTGCGGGTTTAACAAACTCTGATGGTTGAATAGTTGCATTTATAAATGGAAGTTCTAGCCATCTTTGAGCACCCATGCCACGTGTTGTTCCAAAAAACTCAACAGCTACTAAAAGTAGTATATTTAACCAGTATATAAGAGGTA
>Ga0193962_1001182_pt1 | contig 12200 bp, 8 predicted proteins | sample FB_5_MG_FD_140335 | JGI IMG/M metagenome (GOLD analysis project Ga0193962, IMG submission 140335) | Microbial mat bacterial communities from the Broadkill River, Lewes, Delaware, United States - FB_5_MG | ecosystem: Environmental > Aquatic > Freshwater > River > Microbial mats | place: USA...
CATCATCTCGCTGGCGACGATCCAGAGCACGCTGGGCAACTCCTTCCGTATTACCGGTCTGGACAGTGCGCAGGAATCGTCCGAGCTGGCGCTGCTGTTGCGCGCCGGTGCGCTGGCTGCACCAATCTACTTCGTTGAAGAGCGTACGGTCGGGCCGAGCCTGGGGGCAGAAAACATTGAGCTGGGTACGTTGTCAGTGCAGATCGGTTTTGCTCTGGTGCTGCTGTTCATGTTTATCTACTACAAGGTGTTTGGTCTGCTGGCCAACATTGCGTTGACGCTGAACCTGGTGTTGCTGGTGGCGGTGATGTCGCTGCTGTCGGCCACGCTCACGCTGCCGGGTATCGCTGGTATCGTGTTGACGGTCGGCATGGCGGTGGATGCCAACGTGCTGATATTCGAGCGGATCAAGGAAGAGCTGCGTAATGGCCTGCCGGTACAGTCGGCGATCCATTCCGGTTTTGCGCGTGCCTTTACCACCATTCTGGATGCGAACATCACCACGTTGATTGCCGCCGTGATCCTGTTTGCGATGGGCACGGGGCCGGTCAAGGGCTTCGCCGTGACCCTGTCGGTTGGTATCCTGACCTCCATGTTCACTGCGCTGCTGGTTACCCGAGCACTGGTTAATCTGGTGTACGGTGGCCGCACGCTGAAAAAAGTGATGATCTGAGGAGACCCCCATGGCTACCCCGAGCAAACTGTATAATTTCATGGGCGTGCGCAAGTTGGCGCTGGCGTTCTCCCTGATCCTGATGCTGGTCTCGATCGGCGCCATCGCCGTGAACGGCCTCAAGTTCGGTCTCGATTTCACCGGCGGCAGCCTGGTTGAAATCGGGTATGAAACGCAGGCAGACCTGGAAGTGGTGCGAGACCAGCTGGAAGGCGCCGGTTTCGAAAACGTGGTGGTGCAGACCTTTGGTTCACCGCGTGATGTACTGATTCGACTGCAGGCAGACCACGACCCCGCCTTGGGTGACAAGGTGCTGAACACTCTGCAGGCCGAGTCAGAGCAGACGCTGGAGCTGCGCCGCAATGAGTTCGTCGGCTCTCAGGTCGGTGAAGAACTGCGCGAGCAGGGTGGTCTGGGCATGCTGCTGGCACTGTTCATGATCATGGTGTACCTGGCCTTCCGCTTTCAGCTCAAGTTCTCGCTTGGCGCGGTGTTGGCGCTGGTGCATGATGTTATCGTCGTGCTTGGCTTCTTCGCGCTGCTGCAGGTCGAGTTCGACCTGACGGTGTTGGCGGCGGTGCTGGCGGTAATCGGCTACTCGCTCAACGATACCATTGTCGTGTATGACCGAATTCGCGAGAATTTCCGCCTCATGCGCAAGAGCGATGCGATCGAGGTGCTGAATGCCTCACTGAGCCAGACCCTGAGCCGTACGTTGATGACCTCCATCACAACGCTGCTGGTGTTGATTGCACTGTTCTATTTCGGTGGCGAGATGATTCACGGCTTTGCCATGGCATTGCTGGTGGGCGTCGTGATCGGCACCTACTCATCGATCTATGTAGCCGCCAATGCGTTGCTGGTGCTCAAGGTCACCCGGGAAGATCTGTTACCGCCGCAAAAAGAAGACGGTGAAGAGGCAGAGGAACTTCCCTGATACTGTAAAGCCGGCACTGCCGGCTTTATTTTTTATGGATTGACCGACTATTCTAAATGAAAGTCGACTCTGGCAGTCTAGAGACTGTTACAGACAATATTGGATTCTGAATGACTAAGAATTGGCAAGATAAAGATCCCAACCTGCAGCAGGAAGCTGAGAAGTATGACCAGCCGGTCCCCAGCCGTGATTTTTTACTGAATTTCCTTGAAAAATGGGGCGCTCCCATCAGCCATCCGCTGGTGTGTCGTGAGCTCGGCATCACCGATGACGATGGTATTGAGGGCGTGCGTCGCCGTCTGATCGCCATGTGCCGTGATGGTCAGCTGATCTCCAACCGCAAGGGCGAGTATGGCCTGATCAGCAAAATGGACCTGATTGCCGGTCGCGTGATTGGCCATCGTGACGGTTTCGGCTTCCTTAAGCCGGATGCCGGTGGTGACGACCTGTTCCTCAGTCCGCGTAACATGCGTGAAGTGTTTGATGGCGACCGTGTGCTGGTGCAGGCGGTGGGTGTTGATCAGCGTGGCCGCCGTGAAGGCAAGATTGTAGAAGTACTGGAACACAACACCACCAAGCTGGTGGGCCGGTTTGACGGCAGCACCGGCTTCGGCACCCTGATTTGTGAAAATCAGCGCATCACCAACCAGGTGATGGTGATCCCTGACCCGACCACCGGTCTCGACTATGAAGATGGCCAGCTGGTCGTTGCTGAACTGATCCAGCAGCCGAACCGCAAGCAGCCGGCGCGCGCGCGCGTGATCGAAGTGCTGGGTGACCGTATGGCACCGGGTATGGAAATCAAGGTTGCGATCAACAACTACGAAATCCCGGACGAGTTCCCGGCCGACGTAGATCAGGAGATCAGCGAGCTGGCACCGGAAGTGCATGAGCATGACAAGCAAAATCGCTTTGACCTGCGCGACATGCCGTTCGTCACCATCGATGGTGAAGATGCCAAAGACTTCGATGACGCTGTCTACTGCGAGAAGAAGACTTTCGGTGGCTGGCGTCTCTGGGTTGCCATTGCCGATGTTTCCTACTACGTACAGCCGGATTCAGCGCTGGACAAGGAAGCGGTCAAGCGTGGCAACTCGGTGTATTTCCCCGAGTTTGTAGTACCGATGCTGCCGGAACTGCTGTCCAACGGTCTGTGCTCATTGAACCCGAATGTGGACCGTCTGGCGATGGTCTGCGAAATGACGGTGAGCCGTGCCGGTAAACTGTCCGGCTACAAGTTCTACGAAGGGGTAATCAACTCCAAGGCGCGTCTGACCTACACCAAGGTCGGTGCCATGGTGGACGCCGAGCATGCGGAGCATGGCCGGTGGCGTCAGGAGTACGCGCATGTATTGCCGCATATCGAGCAGCTGCATGGCTTGTACAAGGCACTGCGCAAGGCGCGTGATGAGCGTGGCGCCATCGATTTCGATACTGTGGAAACGCGTATCGTATTTGATGAAGAGTCGCGCAAGATCGATGAGATTGTGCCGGTACATCGTAACGATGCGCACAAGATGATCGAAGAGTGCATGCTGATTGCCAACGTGGCAACCGCTCGCTTCCTCGACAAGTATGGCAAGCCGGCGCTGTACCGTATCCATGAAGGACCGAAGGCACAGAAGCTGGAAAACCTGCGGGCATTCCTGGGCGAACTGGGCCTTAACCTGCCTGGTGGCGACAGCCCTGAGCCCAAGGATTATCTGAAGCTGGCCGCCGCGATCGAAGGACGTGCGGACAAGCACGTCATTCAAACGATGATGCTGCGTTCCATGCAGCAGGCTGTGTATAGCCCGGATAATCAGGGTCACTTTGGCCTCGCATACTCGGCCTATACCCACTTCACCTCACCGATTCGTCGCTATCCTGACCTGTTGGTACACCGTGCCATCCGTGGTGCAATTCACGGTGAAGGCCGGGCGAAGGGTGTTGAGCGACCGAAGAAGTTCGTCGCCGACAGTGCCTTCAAGTACAACTACAGCCTCGAACAGATGCTGATGCTGGGCGAGCATTGCTCCATGACCGAGCGCCGTGCAGACGAAGCGACGCGTGATGTGGTGTCCTGGCTGAAGTGCGAGTACATGGAAAGCCAGGTGGGTGTCGACTTCATTGGCGTCGTCGCGGCCGTGACCGGTTTTGGTGTGTTCGTTGAGCTGGAAGACCTGTATGTCGAAGGTCTGGTACATATCACGGCATTGCCCAGTGATTATTACCACTTTGAAGCCGCCAAGCAGCGTTTGGTGGGTGATCGGACCCGGCGTGTATTCAAACTGGGCGACCGGCTTGAAGTCACTGTGGTACGGGTGGATCTGGAAGACCGCAAGATCGATTTCGAAATTGCCGGTGAGAAGGCCGATCCTAAACCGAAGAAGCCCAGCCAGCGTGAAAAGCTGTCCAAGGGTCAGTTTGACGGCGAGCGTCCGGCGAAAAAGCGGGGACGCAGTCGCGCAAAAAAGACTGAAGGGCACGCCAGTAGTGGTGCCCGTCAGCCCAAGCGTGAAGATGGGGATAAACCCAAGGCCCCACGGCAGAAGCGCAAAGGGACGAACAAGCCCAAGCGTCAGCCGCGCAAGGACTGAGTGAATGGTCCGCCGGACTCAGCTGAAATAGACTCCGGCGGCAATACTCAGGCGGGCACCGCTGTACAGCATGGCGGTGCCCAGCAATAGCAATAACCAGGCGATCGGTACTTGGTGCTCAGCCGGATGGCGGTAAAGCCACAATCGGTACACCGCTGCAATCGCCAACCCCTCCGCACATCCTGCAACAATATCCAGCGGCCAGTGTACGCCCAGCATGGGGCGTGACAGCGCTACCAGCAAAATCACCGGTGCAACCAGCAAATAGGTCAGATGACGGACGCTATGGTGTCGGTTGTGTACTACCCAGACTACACTCAGACCCACCAGAGCGGTGATCGCGGCCGCGTGACCACTGGGGAAGCTGAACGTCGTCAAGGCGGCCCCGTCCGGGCGTGGCAGTGCGAACAGCAGCTTCAGCAGGTAGTTCAACAGCAGACTTGTCCCTACACCGATCAACACCCCCCAAGCCTGTTTCTGCCGGTGTCGCCAGTGGCCGTATAACGCCGTGATCAGCGCCAGCGCGGCACAAATGGCCGGATCGCCCAGCAAGGTGGTTGCCAGTGTCCACAATGGCAGCTGTGCGCCCAACTGCTGCAGGGGAGGCAGCAATTGCCGGTTCAGATACTGGCCTGGTTCCGACAGGCTGAGGAGCGTCATGCTGGTAAACAGGATGGCGGTAAAGATCAGCATCAGCGTCGGTGCCGGTTGCCAACCGGCAGGCAGATGCTGGCGGCAGTATTGATAAAGGCCACGCTGTGGATGCAAATAGCGGTGTGTCTGTTGCAGGGCAAGCAGCATAAAAATGATGACGGCCAGGCTCCAGAGCAAGGGGATCAGTGGTTTTGGCAGTGTCTGAATACCCATGCCGGTCAGGTAACCCGGCAGCAGGTAGAGGGGTGCCCAGCCGAGCGCTGAAAACAGGTTATAGCCCATGAATCGCAGGGGGGGCATCCGACAGCTGCCGGCAATGAATGGAATAATGGGCCGTATCGGGCCGACAAAGCGGCCGGTGACGATGCTCAGTCCGCCCCAACGCTGAAAAAAGGCTTCACTTCTGTTCAGCCACTCGGGATGTCGCCGGATCCAGCGTAACTGTCGTACCCAGGGCGCAGCATGGCGGCCCAGCTGAAAACTGAGGCCGTCTCCCAGAATGGCTCCGACCAGCCCTGCCAGCAGGCAGTCGACCAGATCGACGCCGGCGGAACCGGCCGCGAAGGCCAGGCCGAACAGCAGGGCAACGCCCGGCAGCAGGAGGCCGACAAACGCCAGAGATTCCAGCAGAGCGGCCAGCGCGATCAGCAGCAGCAGTGTGGCAGGGGTCAGGCTCAGAGTCGTGAACAGATCTTCCGGCACAGTACGGATTCCCGGTTCTGGTTTGATTGCGAGGCAATGCGGTGGTTGTGTTCCCTCTGATATAATCGCAGTCTAGTGCTGGTCTTGCCAGCGATGCCTCATTTAACGGAAGGGTGCGATGAACGAAATCATCCTGCTGACACTATCCGGTGACGACCGTCCGGGTGTAACCTCGGCAATCACCGGTATTCTCGCCCGCTATCATATCAACATCCTTGATATCGGCCAGGCAGTTATCCACAACACCTTGTCACTCGGTGTGCTGATTGAAGTACCTGCCGAGCTGGAATCTTCACCTCTGCTCCGTGATGTCCTGTTCAAGGCCCATGAGATGAACATGCAGGTGCGTTTTGAGCCTGTGGATAACAGCGCCTATGAAGGCTGGGTGGAAGGTCAGGGCAAGTCACGTCACATTATCACCTTGCTGGCGCGGCGGATCAGTGCCGACCACATTGCCCGAGTGACGGCGATTGCGGCGGACCATGGTCTTAACATCGACAACATCAGCCGGTTGTCAGGACGCATCTCGCTGCAGGAAGACAATTGCCCACGCACCCGTGCCTGTGTCGAATTCTCCGTGCGCGGCATGCCTGCGGATGCCTCAGCTCTGCGGGAAGAATTCCTCAAGGCGGCCAGTGACCTGGATGTGGATATTGCCTTCCAGAAGGATGATATCTTCCGCCGCAACCGCCGTCTGGTGGTATTCGACATGGACTCGACCCTGATCGAGGCGGAAGTGATCGACGAGCTGGCCAAGGAAGCCGGTGTGGGCGATCAGGTGGTGGCAATCACGGAAGCGGCCATGCGTGGCGAGATCGATTTCGATGAGAGCTTCCGCCGCCGTGTGGCGCTATTGGCCGGTCTGGATGCATCAGTGCTGGCACAGGTCGCCGAGCGTTTGCCGCTGACTGAAGGCGCTGCCGAGCTGGTTGGTCATCTCAAGGCGCTGGGCTTCAAGACGGCGATTCTGTCGGGCGGCTTTACTTATTTCGGCCGTTACCTGCAGGACAAGCTGGGCTTTGATTATGTCTATGCCAATGAGCTGGACATCCGTGATGGTCAGGTGACCGGTGAAGTCACCGGCCAGATCGTCAACGGCGAGCGCAAGGCACAGCTGCTGCGTGAAATCGCCGAGCGTGAAGGGGTGCGTCTGGAGCAGACCATTGCTGTTGGTGATGGTGCCAATGATCTGCCGATGCTGTCCATTGCGGGTCTGGGCATCGCTTTCCGTGCCAAGCCGCTGGTACGCCAGAGCGCCAAGCAGGCGATCTCGACGCTGGGACTGGACGGTATTCTTTACCTGATCGGCTTCCGTGACCGCGACAGCCTGCTTTAGGCTGCACACGTTTCCGGCCGGTTGTCCTACTGGCCGTCGTTGAAGAAATCGTAATCCATCTTTTCCCGGGGCTGCTGCAGGTAGTAGCCCTGGATCAGATGGATGCCTGCCGTATACAGATCACCAATGACACGGCTCTTCTCCACCAGTGGCGCAATGATCAGCTTATGCTGCTGATGCAGTGGCTGCAGCATGTCCTGCAGTGTATCCACACTGATATTGCGGTTCTCCAGATCCTGAATGTAGGAACCATCCAGCTTGATGAACTCGGTATCCAGCTCATGGCGAACATGCCCGGAGTTGGGTGAACTGCCGAAATGCTTCAGGCAAACCTTGCAGTTCATCTGTTGCAGCGTATGGGTGAAGGTACGGGCTTGCATCAGGTTCACGGCGGCATCGCTTTCGCTGATCTGGAAGATCAGATACTCCGCCGGGATCTGAGATTGACGCAAGGTATCGGCCAGCCACTGCAACAGGTCCGAATTGCGCAGTGACGCGCCGGAAAGATTAAGGAGTAGATGAACGCGCCGACCTGCCGCAAACACCTCAGAGAGCCGTTCCAGCGCTGTCTCGATTACCCAGCGGTCCAGTTCGATCAGAACATCAGGTTCGATGGTCTGGGCGATGAACGCGTTGGGTGACAGCGCACGTTCACTGTCACTGATCAGGCGTAGCAGTACTTCATAGTATTGGGTCTGGGTATCCAGGCGCAGCGGTACGACTGGCTGAAACAGCAGGCGAAAACGATTCAGCTTGAGCGCGTTAAGCAGGCGGCGGCTCATTTTGGTATCGATGCTGGCGAGCAGGGTCTTTTCGGCCTGGTACAGACTGACGCCATTGCCGGGTCGGTTGCCGCTGTGCAGGCTGTTGGCCGTCATCAGGGCACGCTGCAGCACCTCCTGGTTGGATGGCGTGCTGTCATTGATCATGACCACCCCGATGGACACGGTGGTGTGGATGGATGTGCTCCGCACCTGGCACGTGTGGCGGCTGATGGCATGACAGAGCCGGTCCCCGGTCTCGACCGCCGTGTCGGGGTTGGCATTATGCATCAGTACCGCGAAGCAGTTGTTGTCCAGATGGCCGAGCAGGTGAGCCTGGCTGATCTGTTCCTTCAGCGTGGTCGCCAGCGTGCGCAGAATCAGCTCGACGCCGTCGGCCCCCACTTCACTGCGGATGACGTCCAGGTGGTCCAAGGAGAGCAGCAGCAGGCTACGGTCCTGGCCACCCCGGTGGGCGTTCTGGCAGGCGGTTTCGAGTGCGTGCATGAAAGCATGCTCATTACTCAGACCGCTGATCGGATTAATGTCACGGAAGACCTGTTCGGCACAATCGGCATCAGGGACGACTTCGATACTGAGACAGTGCTGGTGCCGGTACTCGGTTGGATGCATGCTGAACAGGCTGTCGAAGCGGGTGGTGTCGGGGCGCTGGGCACCCAGGGTGCGCTGTATCGTGGTGCCGTTGCGCAGGCTCTCGTGCAGCATCAGATCCAGGTCATCATGGTGCTGGGGCTGGATCAGCTGCCGCAAAGAATGGTCTTGCAGGCGTGTGCCCTGTTCATAGCCAAACAGGTGCGCAAAGCTGTCATTGGCGTACAGGATCAGGCCGTTGTGGACAAAGCAGATCGCCAGTGATGAATGCTGGACAAGGTGCTGGTTGTGCTCGGTCAGCTGGTGCAGGTGCATTTGCGCCTTGAGCAGTTCCCGACGGGTATTCAGTGCCTCGAACTCGCGCCCCAGCAGCAACAGCAGCAGCTCGGTATTGGCCGCCGGAATAACGGCACGGATGCCGCTGCCAAGCCAATGGGTCGGGTCAGGCAGCTCTGCGCCGGGCAGCAGAAGTAGAACGGGAAGGTCACGATCCAGATGGTGCAGGCGTTCCACTGCGCTCTCTGGTGTCAGGCCCTGTTGATAGTCGGGTTTCCAGGCAATGACGAGAAGATCCCAGGAGCGTGTGCTCAGTGCGTTCTGCAGATCATCCAGTTGGCTGACATTGAGTCCACGGGGGGCATAACGTGCAGCGCGCAAATGGCTGAGAATCTGATCGGTCTGCAGGTCATCACAATGCGCAAACAGCAGATTGATGGTATGTCGGGGGGAATCTGTCTGGCTGTGTTGAGCCAGTGCATGGATGATCTGATCGCTCGAGCCGCTCATGTCGAATACCTGCAGAACATATGTCTGAAATAGTATCGGTAAGCTTATCGTTTTTGCAGAAGAATTGTCAGGGGATGGAACAGATTGGACACGAATGGCAGGGGTAGCAGGATTCGAACCTGCGCATGCTGGAATCAGAATCCAGTGCCTTACCGCTTGGCGATACCCCTGTCGTGAAATGGTGGCAATAGCGGGATTTGAACCTGCGACCCTCGCATTATGAATGCGATGCTCTAACCAGCTGAGCTATATTGCCACACAAAAATGGCTGGGGTAGCAGGATTCGAACCTGCGCATGACGGGATCAAAACCCGTTGCCTTACCGCTTGGCTATACCCCAACACGTTGAAAGTGGTGGCAATGGCGGGATTCGAACCTGCGACCCTCGCATTATGAATGCGATGCTCTAACCAACTGAGCTACATTGCCAACTGCTTTCAAGGCCGCGAATTATTCCTCTTTTCCGTAACCCTGTCAACAGCTTAAGTGCAAAAAATCAAAAAAGTTACACGTTGAAACGGAAATGCACGACATCGCCATCCTTGACGATGTATTCCTTGCCTTCCAGACGCCAGCGACCGGCATCTTTTGCACCCTGTTCGCCGTTATGGGCGATGAAATCATCGTAGCTGATCACTTCGGCACGGATGAAGCCTTTCTCGAAGTCGGTGTGGATCACACCAGCCGCCTGAGGGGCGGTTGCGCCGATTTTGACGGTCCAGGCGCGGACTTCCTTCACCCCGGCGGTGAAATAGGTCTGCAGGCCCAGCAGGCGGTAGCCAGCGCGGATGACACGGTCCAGGCCCGGCTCTTCCATGCCCATCTCCTGCAGGAATTCGACTTTCTCGTCATCTTCCAGCTCAGCGATTTCGGATTCCAGCTTGTTACAGATGGCAACCACTTCGGCACCTTCGGAAGCCGCCAGTTCCTTCACCTGATCCAGGTGCGGGTTGTTCTCGAAGCCGTCCTCAGCCACGTTGGCGATGTACATCGTCGGCTTGGTGGTCAGCAGGTGGAAGGTTTGCACCAGCTTCTGCTCGTCTTCGTCAAGGCCCAGGCCGCGTACCGGCAGACCTTCGGCCAGGTGCGGGATCATTTTTTCCAGCAGGGCCTTGGCTGCAATCGCTTCCTTGTCGCCGCCCTTGGCATTGCGCTGTACGCGCTGCAACTGCTTCTCGCAGGAATCAAGATCCGCCAGTGCCAGTTCCATGTTGATGGTTTCGATGTCGTCCAGCGGGTGGATACGGTTGGCGACGTGGATGACATTGTCGTCCTCGAAGCAACGCACAACATGTGCAATCGCATCAGTCTCGCGAATGTTGGCGAGGAACTTGTTACCCAGGCCTTCACCCTTGGATGCGCCCGCCACCAGACCGGCGATGTCGACGAACTCCATGGTGGTCGGCAGTACGCGCTCGGGCTTGACGATCTCGGCCAGTGCGTTCAGCCGCGGGTCCGGCATCGGTACCACACCGGCGTTCGGCTCGATGGTACAGAAGGGGAAGTTCTCGGCGTCGATGCCCGCTTTGGTCAGGGCATTGAAGAGCGTAGACTTGCCGACGTTAGGCAGGCCGACAATACCGCATTTGAAACCCATGGTCAGATCCTGTAATTGAGGTTAGCCGTTAAAGCTGTGAAGCTGGTTCATTGCCCGTGCCCAGTCGCCGCCAACAGCAAGTGGCAGGGCGTGCAGAGCTTCATCAATTGCCGCCTGTGTTTTGTCGCGCTCGGATACGGGGGCCTTGCTCAGGACGAAATCGGAGACCTGAGCCGCACTTCCGGGGTGGCCGATGCCAACACGCAGGCGATAGAAATTCTTGTCATTCCCCAGTTGACTGATGATGTCGCGCAAGCCGTTGTGACCGCCATGGCCGCCGCCCAATTTCAGGCGTGCAGTGCCGGGCTGAATATCCAGCTCATCGTGAACAACCAGTATGTCACTGGTAGGAATCTTGTAGAAGTTGGCAAGTGCCGCCACGGCTTGTCCGCTGCGATTCATATATGTTGTAGGAATCAACAGGTGAACGGGGCGGTGGTCGATAATGACCTTGCCATATAGGCCGAAGAATTTCTTCTCCGCTTTCAGAGGGGTGTGCTGGTGGGCAGCAAGCTGCTCCACCAGCGCAGCACCAGCATTATGGCGGGTTTGGCTGTACTCTGCCCCAGGGTTGCCGAGGCCGACGATCAGTTGAATCCGGTCTTTCATGCCAGTGCCTGTCGCCTACGCTTACTTGGCTGCGCGGGCGCCACGCGGAGCGTAGCAGTAACCGATACTCTGGTCGTGGTCTTCACCGCGACGCAGGGCAACGATTTCAACACCTTCCGGCACGGTGATGTCAGAAGTGTGAGCAATCTGACCCAGTGCGATGTTGCTCAGATCAACTTCCAGAGCTTCCGGCAGATCTTTCGGCAGACACAGGATTTCGACAGTAGACGCTTCCTGAGCGAACTTGGCAGCAGCCTTGGCAGCAGCGGATTTTTCGAAGTTAACGAAAGCAACCGGTACCTGCAGCTTGATCTTCTGGTTGTCGTCGATGCGCTGGAAGTCAGCGTGCAGAACGACCGGCTTGGACGGGTGGCGCTGCAGGTCCTTGATGATGACCTTTTCAGTCTGACCTTCCAGGTTGATGTCCAGAATGGAAGAGTAGAAACCGTCTTCCAGCAGCATGCGGTACAGGTCTTTACCGATTACGGAAACAGCTTTCGGTTCAGCAGAACCGTAGATGATGCCCGGTACCAGACCTTCACGACGCAGGCGGCGGCTCGCACCTTTCCCCTGATCGTTACGCGCAACTGCGTCAACAGTAAATTTAGCCATGTGATTGTTTACCTTATATATTAAAGCTGCATACCCCCGCGACCAGAAGCATGCAGCATGTGGGCGGCCCGTTATGGGCCTGTTAAGTCACGGGGCAAGCCCGTGGTTCAGTGCCGGTTCCGGTTAGCGGAACATGGCGCTGATGGATTCTTCGTTGCAGACGCGACGCAGCGCTTCTGCCAACAGCGGCGACAGGGACAGCTGACGAATCTTGTCACATTTCTGCGCCTGTTCGGACAGCGGGATGGTGTCGGAAACAACCATCTCGTCCAGTTCCGAAGCGATAATGTTATTGATCGCAGGACCAGACAGTACCGGGTGCGTCACATAGGACACCACGCG
>Ga0193962_1001185_pt1 | contig 12173 bp, 10 predicted proteins | sample FB_5_MG_FD_140335 | JGI IMG/M metagenome (GOLD analysis project Ga0193962, IMG submission 140335) | Microbial mat bacterial communities from the Broadkill River, Lewes, Delaware, United States - FB_5_MG | ecosystem: Environmental > Aquatic > Freshwater > River > Microbial mats | place: USA...
AGCAAATTCTATGTTAAAACTTCCTGTGGATGCTTATCCCGATGTGGCACCCACACAGGTTAAAATCATTTTAAAGTCTTCTGGAATGACCCCTGCGGAGATGGAAGCACGTGTGATGATTCCCGTTGAGCAAAATATGCAAAGCATACCTAAACAAAAAATACTTCGCTCACTTGCTAAGTATGGTCTTTGTGATATTACCATTGACTTTGAAGATGGGGTGGATATTTATTGGGCGCGACAGCAGGTAACACAAAGGTTAGCAGAGGTAAAAGAGCAGTTGCCAGCTAACATCTCAGGAGGTCTAGCCCCTATTACCACACCTCTTGGAGAAGTGTTGATGTTTAGTATAGAGTCAGACAACTTAGACCTTATGCAAAAAAGAACCTTGCTTGATTGGGTGATCGCTAAAAGGATTCGATCGATTGAAGGGGTTGCGGATGTAAATTCACTTGGTGGTTATGTAAAAACCTACGAGATAGTTCCTGATTTTTCTAAGATGAAACATTACAAAATAAGTATGAGCACCTTAGTACAACGACTGAAAAAAAACAATCAAAATGAGGGTGTTGGAAGGTTGTCTATTGGTGAACAAAGTCTTTATATTCGTTCAGAAGGAAGGCTTAAAAACACTTTTGAAATTTCAAAGCTTATTGTGGGTTATAAAGATGGAAGAAATATTCGTGTATCTGATCTCGCTGAGGTAAAAATAGGTTCACTCACCCGTGCAGGTTTTGTGACAAAAGATGCTAAAGCAGAAGCGGTGCAAGGACTTGTTTTATCACGAAAAGGTGCTGATACTTCAAGTGTTTTAAAAAGGGTGAAACAAGAACTAAAAAATATACAAAAAGATCTACCAAGTGGAACAACGCTTAATATTTTTTATGATCGTTCAGACCTTGTGGGTAAAGCGATTCAAACCGTTTCAACGGCCTTGGTTGAAGCGTTGGTATTGATCGTTGTGGTCTTATTTTTATTTTTGGGAAATGTATCTTCGGCGTTGAGCGTGGCAATTATTTTGCCTTTTGCTGGGATGATGACGTTTATAGCGATGGAGTATTTTGGTATAAGTGCCAACCTTATGAGCTTGGGTGGTTTAGCCATAGCTATTGGGATGCTTGTTGATGCAGGTGTGGTGATGGTTGAAAACATTAGTGAGCACCTTTATGCACCAACACATAAAGATAAACCAAAATTACAAGTTGTGATTAATTCTGCAAAGGAAGTTGCAACACCTGTCTTTACAGGTATTTTAATCATTATTATTGTTTTTTTACCCCTTTTAACATTAGAGGGTTTAGAAGGAAGACTTTTTGTACCCGTTGCCTTGAGTATTGTTTTTGCGTTGAGTTCGTCATTGATCTTAGCATTGACTTTTATTCCAGTGGTCAGTTTTTATATACTAAAGCAGGGTGCTCAACCCAAAGTTGTTTTAATGGTTTTTTTACAAAAGCATTATAAAAAGCTCTTAAGCCTCTCTTTGGCACATCAAAAAATGGTTTTTTTCCTAGCAGGTATTTTGTGGTTAAGTGCAGTGTTTACCTACACGCAAGTGGGAAAAACATTTATGCCTACTCTTGATGAGGGAAATGTGATTATTGGTATTGAGAAAAATCCATCTATCTCTTTGCAAGCGAGTCTAGATCTGGATCTGATGATCCAACAAAAAATTATGAAAGAGGTCCCTGAAGTATTATCCATAGTAGCACGAGGGGGAAGCGATGAGATTGGTCTGGATCCAATGGGATTAAACGACACCGATACCTTTATGGTCTTAAAACCAAAAGAGCAGTGGCGGGTTCCATCAAATGAGTGGTTGTTGGATCAATTTAGAGTGGTATTGGATGAGTTTGTTGGGATTGAATACGGTTTCACCCAACCCATAGCAATGAGGGTTTCAGAGATGCTAAGTGGATCACGTGGAGATATTGTTATAAATATCTACGGAGAAGAGGTGCAGACTTTAGAAGAGATAGCCAAAGAGGTTGCTAACATAACCCAATCAATCCAAGGAAGCAGTGATGTTTATAAAAAAGCCAACGAGGGAGTGGCATACTGGCAGATCAATTTTAAAGATGAGGCGATGGCCCGTTATGGTGTCAACCGTGATGAACTCTCATCGTATTTAAAAGCAAGTATTGATGGGATTGAAATTGGGATGATCCAAGAGGGGATCCGTAGGATTCCTCTGATGATAAAAGGATCTTTTGATCTGCAAAAAAGTATGCGTCAAAATAAAAACTTACCATACATTTTAAACAATGGACAAAGTATTGAGATCAATGAGTTGGTTGATTTTACAATGACCTCGGGTCCTGTACAGATAGACCATGAAAATGGGATGCGAAAGAGTTTGGTTCAAACCAATGTGATCGGACGTGATCTAGTCGGATTTGTTGATGAACTAAGCAAAAAGATAGATGCCAATATTGAGTTATCACAGGGTTATTTTATAGAGTATGCGGGCGAATATCAAAACCAACAACGTGCTTCAAAAAGGCTGGCTATTATTGTACCAATAAGTATTGGTTTGGTATTTATTTTACTGTTAATGACTTTTAAATCGACTTTGCAAGCTTTTTTAGTGTTGTTAAATATCCCTTTTGCTTTGATAGGGGGTGTGTTTGGTTTATACTTTAGTGGGGAGTACTTAAGTGTACCTGCTTCGGTTGGTTTTATTGCTTTAATGGGAATAGCGGTGTTAAACGGCGTGGTGATGTTAAACTATTTTAACGGGCTAAAAGAGAGCTTGAAAGATCCTTTTGAGGTGGTAATCCTTGGATCTATTCGAAGGCTTAGACCTGTTTTAATGACTGCATCCATCGCAGCACTGGGTTTAATCCCAATGCTTTTTGCTAGTGGACCTGGATCGGAGATCCAAAAACCTTTGGCAATTGTGATTATAAACGGTTTACTCTCATCAACATTTTTAACCCTTATACTTTTACCAATTTTGTATTATAGATTTGTACTTAAGGGTAAAAACGAGCTTAGTTAAGGTTTATTTTGTAACCGCTTCCACTGACGTTTTCAATGGTCCCCTCGGGGATCTTTTTACGGATACCGCGAACAAGTGAACGGATGGCATCTTGACTCATCCCCTCATACGGCCAGATGGCATCTTCTATCTCCTCATACTTTACTACGCGGGTGTGATGATGGGCGAGTAGATCTAAAAACAAGGTTTCATTTTTGGTTAGTTTTATGGGTTTGTCATCTAAAATAATGGTTTTTTCAAAAGCGTTGTAATGGCAGTTCTTAGTAAGACTGAGGTTAAATTTGCTTTTATCTTCCATCAGTTGCATAGACTTTTCAAGGGCATCAATAAGCTTTTCTTTGGTTATGGGTTTAATAATATATTTTACGAGTTGAAGCTCAATAGCTTGGAGTAAATACTCCGTGTCGGAGTGGGCTGTTGCAATAATTATTTGGACATTTTTATCGTGGGCACGTATGTAGCTTGCCATGTCTAAACCGTTTAGTTTTGGCATAGAAATATCGGTGATTATGATGTCAGGTTTTTCATTTTTCCAAATCTTAATGGCTTCTTTTCCATCTTTGGCTTCTAAGACTGTTTTGGAAATTCTACTTAAATATTCTATGGCATTTTTGCGTACCATTTCGTCATCTTCAACATAAAGTATCGTGAAATTTTTTAATATATCTATCATCGTTTAATTTCCTTTAGGGTATTATACAAAAATTAAAAAATACAAAGGTTAGATACTTGTTTTACTCTCCAGACATGGCAAAATTGTTTCTTCGATTAAGTGTTGGTATTATGATCCTTTATCATGGGATCCATAAGGTTCTTCATGGTATAAGTGGTGTTAGGTATCTAACAACGAGTGCGGGCTTACCTGAGTTTTTTGCCTATGGTATTTTTATAGGTGAACTTGTTTTTCCTGTGCTTATTATTTTAGGGTTGTATGCAAGGGTGGCTTCTTTAGGTTTGGCGTTTACCATGTTAATGGCAATCTTTTTGGCTTTTGGTGCTTCTTTGTTTGAGTTAAACAAATTCGGCGCACCCGTTTTTGAGTTGCCGTTTTTGTATTTTATGATGTCGGTGTGTATTTTTCTACTTGGATCGGGTAAGTACGCAGTTAATTCAAAGTAAGCTTAGAGATGCTTAACTTTGATCTTTGAGTTTAAACTCCAACCGATCACAACCATAATAGCCATAACCGCTAAAGCAGGTAAAAACGAATAGATATAACCCAGATAAACAAACCACAGTAAAATAGCTCCAAGAGGGGTTGGAACACCTGTAAAGTAATTTTCAACTTCCCCTGCATCCGCGTGAATATTAAAGTAGATCAGACGTCTAAGTCCAGAGATCACATAATAGATACTAATAGCCCCTGCGATTAAAAGAAGATTTCCCATATTTGCATCGCTATAAACAGCTTCAAAAATTAAAAATACAGGTACAAGTACAAAGCTTAAAAAATCTGCAAAACTGTCAAGTTGAATACCAAATTCATTTGAAAGTCCATATTTTCTTGCAATTTTTCCATCAAATATATCAAATGCTCCACCAATCCAAGCTAAAATAATCGCTAAAAAAAAGTTGTGTTGAGTGATAAAGTACACCGCTAATAAACCTGCTGTAATGTTCACAAAGGTAAACATATTTGCTAGGTTAAATTGGGAAGAAGAGGTAAAAAGAAATTTCATTGAAGCCCTTAAATTTTTTATTTGGAAATTATAACAAAATATGTTTAATTATTTAAAGCTTTGCCTTAACTTGATAAGAATTATCATTATTAAGTTGTTTATAAGATGAAAATCATTATCATTTTCATAATAAAACATTTTAGGAATAAACTATGAAGATTAAAGATACTATCATTTATTTGCTACTTTTAAGTATTGCTACACACCTTAATGCCAACCAAGATGCCAGTGAATCAAAGGATTCTTTAGAACGTATTCACTCAGTTAGACAGGTTATTGATGAGGGAAGTAAGGTTGAGCAAAAAGATGTATCTGCGGTAGATGCTTTTAAAGGGATGTTTAGTGATGCAAAAGTGGTTGGTCAGATCCGTTCAATCTCTGCTGGGTATTCTCACAAACAAAAGGGAGTATCTGATACATACGCTACGGCATTGGGTGGAGCATTAAAGTATGAACTTGCTTCACTAAATGGTTTCAATGCTGCTTTTGGTGTTTTAGTATCTAACGATATTGCATGGGCAAGTGGAGAAAAACAAAAACACAATGACGAACTTTCCTCTTCAACGGGGGACTATGTAAGTGCAAGTGAAGCCTATGTAAATTACAAATACGAGGGTTTAAATATACGTGCAGGACGTCAACTCATAGACACACCTTTGGCTGATAGTGATGACATACGTATGATTGCAAATACTTTTGAGGGTTACGTTGCAACATACGATGTTGAGGAGTATAGTTTCTTTGGTGCAAAAATACAAAAGTGGCAAGGGGTGGATGCTTCTCTTGATGAGGGATGGCAAAAGTTAGGAAAAAATGGTGTTGATATTATTGGTTTATCTTATGCAACAAAGTACACCTATTTTAATACATGGTATTACAGTATCAGTGGATTAACAAATGCTATTTATCTTGATGGAGGGATAGATTTTGATCTAGCAAAAGATCTTTTTATTCATGCTGATTTACAGTATATTAGTGAAAGTGAACTTGAGGGAAGTGGAGTGAGTGCTACCATATACGGTGCATTTGCAGAGGTTATTTTAGATAAGTTGAGTGTAAATATCGCTTACAATAAAGCGCATGAGCATAAAAATAAAGAGAGTTTCTCAGGTATAGGCGGGGGTTCCCTCTATACAAGTATGGACACGATGATCATTGATGAAATTGCAAAAGACAGAGATGCCCAAGCTTATGTTATGGGGATGGTGTACACGTTTGAGAAATTAAACATGCTCTACGCGGTAGGAAATTTTAAAGGGGAAAAAAACTCTTTGGGAAAAAAGCAAGACCTACTTGAACAAGATATGGGATTTGAATACAACTACGATGAAGATTTTACTTTGACAGGGCTTTATGTAATCTCACGGGATCTGCAAAATACTGCTAAAACATCGTTTGATTGGGACAGATTTCAAATGATGTTTACCTACCAGTTTTAAAAAGTGTTACAATTTTGTATGAAATTCGTTGTATTATTTTTTTTCTTTAATGTTCTCATTTTTGCACAAACAACGCGTACAAAAATACTTATGGGAACGTATGCAAGTATCACCTTAGAGGAACGTTTAGACCTTATTCAAGAAGGTTTTGAAATAATAAGTGAGATTGAAAATTCTTTATCAACCTACAAAAATACCAGTACCACAGAGTTATTAAACACATATAAATGGGTTAAACTCGATACGCATACCTACGAAGCCCTAAGCCTTTCAAAAAAATATTATGATGATACTCATGGCTATTTTAATATAGCGGTTGGGGGGATAACTAAAAACTTGTACCACTTTGGTGAAGACAAAGAGTTTATTCCCCATGGGCGTATTTTAGATCTAGCCAACACAAACATAAAAGGGATCCATTTTAACAAACATGAAGCCAGCTTAGATAAAAACATAAAAATAGATTTTGGCGGAATGGGAAAAGGTTACGCGGTGGATAAGGTCAAAGCCTACTATCTCAAACAAGGTATTAAAAAAGCACAAATAGCATTAAGTGGGGACATAGCTTGTATTGGGCGTTGTCGTGTGGGGGTACAAAATCCTTTTAAAGAAGACTCTGTTTTGTTTGAGTTTAAAAGCAAGCATCATCTAAGTGCAATTAGTACAAGTGGTACCTATAACCGATATGTTAAAAATCAAAAAAACAACCACCTTATAGATCCACACACCAACAAGCCTCAAGCTTCGTTTAGTTCTATTACTTTGGTTTCTACGCTTAGTAATGCTGATCTGGATGCGTATGCCACCGCAGCAAGTGTAATGCCAATACAGATGAGCATCAAATTTTTAGATGCTTTGGATCTGGCTTATATCGTTATAACCAACAACAAACAGATAAGACTAAGTAAAAATCACACCGCTTATTTTGATCTATTACTCAATGATAATGTCAAACAAGATCAACATAGATACATATATAATGAGCAGATAAAAAGTAATAAAACTAAAAACTTTTAAATAGGCAAAAAAAGAAAAACCATAGACCATCAACAAAGGCGAGAGCAGTTCTAAAAAAGCCGATGCAAAAAAGAAAATGGCGAGATTCTTTGTTTGATTTTTGTATTGGGTAAAGACCAGAAAATGCAAAAGAACCATTCCAAAAAGTCCAAAAACAAGTAGATGAGGAAGGTGAACTTTTAAAATTCCCATCAAAGTTTTATGGGCATAATAATCAAAGACTTCCTTGGGTAAAAAACCTATTTTTGTGTTGAAAATTGTCATGGCACTCACCAGCAATAAAGCGTTAAAAGCTAAAAAATAAAGGATAAATACTTTGTATGATCTATGCAAAATAAAGCTTATAAAGTGAGATGGATGTCATATACACCGATAACAAATGCCAAATTACAAAACTAACAAAACTAAGATACACAAACCATGAAATAAAAAAGTAACTCATTGCAAGAGAACTTAAGTATATAAAGGCACTAAGTAGATTAATATGTGTAGTTAAGAGGGTCAGTTTTGAGTATTTATTGATACGCATATAAACAGCACTTAAGGTAAGTAAAATCATCATCATAAAAAAAATATCCATATGCCAAAATTCTAAGAATACATGAAGCTCCATTGGATCTAGGTAGGTTTGCTCATTACCTAAAAAGTTATTCGCTAGATCTAGGGGTAAGATCCCGATTGAGTAGTGTTTGAGAAAAATGTTAACAAAAAGATAAAAAAGCATAAAGAGTAATAAGCCTCCAAGAAGGGGTTTAAAATTTTTATCTTCATTGATATTTTTAACCACTAAAAATTTCATAATAAGTCTTTTAATCGAAGGTTATAGAGTGCTTGGACAACTCTTGAAGCTTTGGTAATACTTTTTGCACTAAGTGTTGCACCTGTGATGGTAGGTATATTTTTACCCACTTGTAAGGATTGGTTTATTTGGATGTTGTTAAATTGGTTTTTCCACTGTTTTGAGGGTAGATAATCAAGCGGTTCATTAAACGCGATCACCTCAATGGTTTTAATGGCACCCTTTAGATCCAGCATGTATAAAATAACCCCATTTTTTGAACGAATTTTTTTATTTATAAGTACACCAAACCCAACTATTTTAGAATCTTTTTTTGCCAAATAAACTTTAAATAGCTTAGATTTTATTTTCGTCTTTGCATTTTTTTGAAGTATTTTAGCTTCGTCTTTTTTGAGTAATAGTGTCTTTTTATCGATCGTTATCTTAGAAGAAAATTGCGCATACATAGCTTCATTAATACTCAAAAGCACGGTGGCTTGGGAAAATGAGCTAAAGAGAAAAATCAGTAGTAGTGTTTTCATTATTTATATCTTTTTAATTTTTTGTAGTGAAATCTTATATCAAAATTTATTGTTTGTCAATAGTAATGATAATTATTATTAAAATCTTAATTGGATATTAATAGTGATTATCAAAATAATATTTCCTAAAGTTTATATTGAGTATGATTTCGATAACTATTATCAATAAAGGATAACTTGATGAAGAAAAATAAAATTTTAGGTTCTGTGGTTCTTGCGAGCTTATTAGCATTGGGTGTGACAGGTTGTGGAAGCAGTAGCGATACTAAAACAGTGACTGTACAAAGTGGAGCAAATCCAAGTATAACAACAGCTAAAAAATCATCGGCTTTAACAACGTATGCAGATATTGCATTGGCTAATTATACAAAAGCACTAAATGATGCAAAGGCGTTAAACACGGCGATAGATACTTTTGTTGCTACGCCTAATACAACGACAATGGATGCAGCTAAATCTGCTTGGAAAACATCTCGTATATCGTATGGTACTACTGAGATTTTTCGTTTAAGTAATGGTCCGATAGATTCTGAAGATGAAGGTTTTATGCAAACTTGGGGAGCACCTGAGGGGCAGTTAAACGCATGGCCACTTGATGAGAATATGATTGACTACACTACAGATGGGCAAGGTGCTACTACAAGTGGAAACATCATAGACACAGCAGGAAATTTTACGCCAAGTGGAAGTGAAGCAACGACAGTAAATGCAACAACAATCACTAAAGATGTTTTAGCTGCCTTAAATGAAAACGGCGGTGATGCCAATGTGGCAACGGGTTATCATGCGGTTGAGTTTTTACTTTGGGGACAAGATCAAGACTACAATGATTTTACAGCTGATACCATAACAAACGGTGCTACAACGTCAGGTCAAAGATCCGTGAGTGATTTCACTTCGGCTTCAAATGCAGATAGAAGAAAAGCCTACTTAGTAGCAGCATCTGAGTTAATAGTAGATGATTTACAATCTATGGTGGATGCTTGGACTGCGGGAAGTGGATCATACCGTGAAGCATTTTTAGGAAGTGGAACCAATGCAATAGCAACCAATGTGGCTTTAAAACAAGTGTTCTCAGGAATGGGTACATTTATCAAATCTGAACTTGCAAATGAGCGTATGGCAGTGGCTATATTAACACCAAGTGAAGAGGATGAACACTCTTGTTTTTCAGATAACACACATGTCGATATTGACAAAAATTATCGTGGTTTTGTAAATGCACTTAAAGGTGAGTACACAGGTGTTAGTGGGGTGAGTTTTTATTCCCTTTTAAGTGACGATACTAAAGAATCGGTGGATGCACTTATTACGGATATTGATGCAAAAGTTACAGCTATGAATAATGCTGTTTCAAGTGAGCATTTTGATTATCAGATCAAAGATGGAAGCGACAACAAAGCAAACCTTACCAATGCTAAAAATAAGATGAGAAATCTAGGTGATACAATGGTAGATGTGGCTCGTGAATTTGGAATATCACTTACAGCTAGTGATATAACGGATGATGAGGAAACAGAGTTAGAATAATGGATACTAAAACCATTCTATCTACAATAACAGCAATCTTTTTGATTGCTGGGTGTAGTTCAGACAAACCTATTGAAACTACCAAAAAAGAAAAATCTTCTATTGCACAATTTTCTCATGATACAAGTAAAAAAGCATTTACTAACTCTTATGATTTTAAAACAAATGAAGCCTTAGATCAACATATTCTTGGTAAAAGTTTTTTTACAATCCCTTGGGTAGAAGCACCCTCAGCAACAACTGCACGTGATGGACTTGGTCCTTTGTTCTCAGCCAATACATGTGTTCATTGTCATCCCAATAATTCAGCAGGTCTTGCAACAAATAAAAAAGGTGATTTAACACGCTCTTTACTTATGCGTCTTTCGCTTTCAAATGTTAAAAATATTAATAATGACTTAATAGCGACAAAAGGGTTTTTACCAGAACCTACCTACGGTGGACAACTCTCACTCAATGGAACAAGTGACGTGGCTTATGAGGGAAATGTTGATGTTATCTACAAAAGTATAGAGGGAAAATATGCCGATGGAGAGGTTTATACTCTTCAATCTCCTACTTACAAGGTATCAAAACTACAATACGGTGCATTTCATCCAGATGTGAATATTGCTCCACGTATAGGTTTGGCTCTTGTTGGTTTGGGTGCGATTGAATCCATAGCTGAAAATGATATTTTAGCCAATGAAGATATTGATGATAAAGACAAAGATGGGATAAGCGGTAAGGCAAATTGGGTCTATGACCCCCAGAGTAACTCCACACAACTTGGTCGCTTTACGTGGAAGGCAGCAGCTGCGAGTGTTAAACATCAAAGTGCTAACGCCGCACATAATGATATGGGACTTTCTAATCCATTATTCCCAAAACATAACTGCACCGATGCACAAAAAGAGTGTCAAAAAGCACTAAAGGGAAGGTTTGATTTTGACTTACCACAAGAAAGGCTTGATGCTATTGCTTATTACCTTAAAACGCTAAAGATCCCACGTCAAAGAAAGAATGCGCACTTTGACAAGGGTGAAAAAATTTTTAAGGTACTTGGATGTGTGAAATGTCATGTTGATAGTTTTAAAACCAGCGATGGTGTTGAGATAAAACCTTACAGTGATTTTTTACTTCATGATATGGGGGATGAACTCTCCGATGGACATACAATGTTTAAAGCTAGTGCAAATGAGTTTAGAACACCTCCTTTATGGGGAATAGGGCTTTATAAAAAGGCAAGTTCAGGGCTTGCTTTATTGCACGATGGCAGAGCTAGATCTATACAAGAGGCTATTCTTTGGCATGGTGGAGAGGCCAAAGAACAAGCGCGTAGATTTAAAGCACTTGCAAAACAAGACAGAGAAGATCTGGTGGAGTTTATAAATGGTATTTAAAAACATAAAAATGGTGCTTCTTAGCATGAGTATAATGTTTATAGTGGGATGTGGAGAATCAAACACTTATGATGGGGAGAATGGTTTAATCACTTCAAATAGATCTACTACTAGCATTGATGTGGCTTTAAAGAATATCTTTGATGAAGTGATATATAAAGATGCCAATGAAACGTATTCTCAATCTTTGGTATTGATCTCATCAATTGAGGAGTTAAATACCACAACAAATGAAACAAAATTAATTCAAGCACAAAGTGCATTTAAAGAACTTGTTTTACACTATAAACGTGTTGAGGCCGTTTATGTTGCGGGTTATAACAGTGACTACATGAAAGATATTGCAGAGTTTGATCTAGAACATTATGTAAAAGGTTCAAAGTCACAAGACACAGCAGGTGACTTGGATGCGGTTTTTGCAGGGACAAAAAGTTTGGTTGCAAATTCATTAAAAGGTATCACGGCACTTGAATACACACTTTTTGGTACTCAAGAAGATGCTATGGATCTAGTAGCTAAGATGAATCAAAACAGACTTACATCAGCACTGATAATGAGTAAAAAAATAACAAAGCATCTCTTAGAAGTAAAAGATTATTACAAAGACACAAGTCGTTTTGCTTTAGATGAGGAAGAATCGGTAAGTGCCCTTTTAAATGTTCTAGTTCAACAAGCACTTAACCTAAAAGATATAAGAATAGGAGAAGGTGCAGGGCTTGTTATAAAATACAAAGATAACCCCTCGGCTACACGTCTTGAATATTATTACAGTTCATACTCCCTAGAAGCCATTAAAGAGATTTTACAA
>Ga0193962_1001186_pt1 | contig 12171 bp, 13 predicted proteins | sample FB_5_MG_FD_140335 | JGI IMG/M metagenome (GOLD analysis project Ga0193962, IMG submission 140335) | Microbial mat bacterial communities from the Broadkill River, Lewes, Delaware, United States - FB_5_MG | ecosystem: Environmental > Aquatic > Freshwater > River > Microbial mats | place: USA...
ATTGTAACAATTATCAGAAAATTTATCAAAAAAACCTTGACATTGGACTAAGTCTAATGTTTATATTTGTTTTATGGCATGACTTTTAAGTCCTTTTTAAGACGAAGATAAGTACAATTGAATTGCCAATTGCAACAAATATTTATAACAAAGGAGAATACTATTATGAGTAACTTAAACGCAGTATTATCAAGGAATACAGACAAGGCACCAAAGGGTATTGGCCCTTATTCACAGACTGTGGCTTTTTCTCATTACAACAACCTATCAGCACAATTACCGATAAATCCTAAAACTGGTGATTTGGCAGCTGGTGGTATCAGAGAGCAAGCAAAGCAGTGTTTTGAAAATATTGAGGCGGTAGTAGATAGCATTAATCATGTTATGAGTGATATCGTTAGAATCACTGTATTTGTAAAAAACATCAAAGACTTGGATGCTGTTGATGAAGTTTATAAGACTTATTTTCCAACTTATGTGCCAACACAAACTAAAGTTGCGGTAAATGCTTTACCGATGGATGCACTTGTACAAGTTGAGGCACTTCTTTCTCATGGAGAAGGAACGATTCCTGACGCACCACAGTCGGGTGATTTAATTAAACTTACAAATAATACGGTGAATGCACCGATGAACACATTATCAACGCAAACAGTTGCATTTTCACATTATAATAATCTTTCAGCACAATTGCCAATTGATCCCAAAACAGGAAGACTTGTTGTTGGTGGTATCGAGGAAGAAATGCGACAATGTTTAAAAAATGTAAAAGCTATTTTGGAAAGCATTGATGTTCCAGTTGATGATGTTGTAAAGATGAATGTATTTATTAAAGATCTATCTAAGGTGGAAGCTATTAAGGCTGTCTATAGAACGGTTTTACCGGATTCGGCTATTGCAAGGGCAGTTGCTTATACGCCAGCTTTGACAATTATTTCTGCGGCTGATTTACCGATGGGTGCTTCTGTGCAAGTTGAAGCTGTGGTATCTCATGGTGATGGCACGCCACCACAATTAATTGAAGACAGACATGGTATTGTTATTAGTGCAAAAAATACGGATGCTGCACCAATTAATGCTTTATCGACTCAGACGGTAGCATTTTCACACTACAATCATTTATCTGCACAATTACCAATCAATCCTAAGTCTGGTGTTTTAGTAGCAGGTGGAATTAAAGAACAAGCAAGGCAGTGCTTAGAAAACATCAAGGCGATTATTGAGAGTGTTGATCATGTAATGGCAGATGTGGTTAAGGTAAATGTATTCCTTAAAAATATTGATCATATGGCTGAACTAGATGACGTTTATAAAGAATTCTTCCCAACAGGATTACCTGCAAGAAGAATAGTGGGTGTATCAGAGATACTTGAAGATGCTTTAATTCAAATTGATGTAGTTGTGGCAAATGCTGAAGGAACACCACCACAAGTTTAGACAATATAATTGTAATCTAGCTAAAGTTAAGGTATCATTTTCTATAGAGAAAATTAATACTGATGACAAAGGAGATTAAATTATGTTATTACTACATTATCCATCATGAACAAGTAGCAGAAAAGCCAAGGCTTGGCTTGATGACAATGAAATTTCATATGAGTTACGTTTAATTCATAAAGATAATCCTAAGGCGGACGAAGTGCGTGAATGGATGAAAATGAGTGGATTAGAGCTGAAACGTTTTTTTAATACAAATGGCAAGGTATTTAAAGAATTAAACTTAAAGGAACGTTGGACCACTTTGTCTGAAGACGAGTTATTATCACTTTTGGAAAGTGATGGTATGCTTCATAAACGACCAGTCCTTATAGGTGATAATTTCGTTTTAACGGGTTTTAAACTTGCTGAGTGGCAAAATCAATTTCAAATTTAATAGAAAGTAAATTGTTTAATGACAGAGTATTATAGGCTCTGTCATTTTTTTTTGGAAAATTAGGTCTGTGTGTAATAATTTCGACAAAGGGTATATAGGTAAGGTAGAAAAGGTCATAAAAGATCATTTTCAGAGGTGAAAGACACATGAAAAATTTTAATCGTTTGCTACTAAAACGTGTTGATAAAAGCATTAATTTTATTGTACTTTTTTCGTCTTTAATAGCATTTATGGCATCGTGGATTTTGAATAGGGCAGATTTACCTAGTGTGTACGCCATATTAAATTTTTCTATAGGGGTGCTTTTATTTGCTTTGTTCTTAAATGCTAAAAGAGTACAAACGGCTTCAAAGTTAATGGTTTTAATTGTGGTTATTGCTTTTATTGCTATAGCTTCATTTATTGGGGGTGGGTTTACCAGTGCCTATTTAACGCTTTTGATGTTGTCGAATATTCTAGCAGTTCTTTTTTTAACAAAGACTCAAAGTGTTGTGATCTCTATTTCTTCAATTTTCTTGATGTTTGGTCTGTGCTATTATTCGCTCTTTTTGGATCAAAATAATATGCTTGAGGAGCCTGTATTTACATGGTCTTTACAAATTATAAGCTATACTCTATTTATAGTGGTTATTCAACTGGCCGTTTATACGATGAAGACTTATCTTGTTGAAAACATAAAAGGTTTAGAGAAAGCTGTAAGTAAAGCTAATCAACTGGCTTATTATGATCAATTAACCCACTTACCGAATACTTTTAAATTTAAGGAAGAGGTAGAGGCTATTATTGAAGAACGTAAATGTAATGGGGTAATTGTTTTCTTTAACCTTAAGAGTTTGAATTTGATTAACTCAACATTGGGTCATTCTTATGGTGATCAAGCACTTATAGAAGCAACAAGAATATTTATGAATATCAAAACAGATACATCTATTATTGCTCGAACAAGTGGTAATGAATTTGCAATTTGGAAAGAAGGAATTGTCGAAGAAGACCTAATTAAAAAATTTGACATTATTATGTCAGAGCTTAAAACTGAGAGTATCATTTCTAAGAAGAAATTAGAGTTTTATGCGGCGTATGCAAAACTTGAATATGGGCGCGATACGTTTGAAAGTTGCTATCGAAAGGCGGCTTTAACGCTGACCTATGTTAAAAATAATAATTTAAGGGATTTTATAGCTTATGACAATAAAATAGAGCAAGATTTACGTCGTAAAGAGCTTATAAAAGATTATATTGAGCGCGCACTTGAACGAGAAGAAATCACCTTAGTCTACCAAGCTAAGCATGATTCAAGAAATGGAAAGGTAGTTGGTGTAGAAGGTCTTGCACGCTGGCAAAACGAAGAGTTGGGTATAATCTTACCAATGGAATTTATTCCTGTGATTGAATCTCTTAATATGGCGATGGCGTTTGGCGAATTTGTTATTCAGCGAGCGTGTAGAGATTTTAAGAAGCTACAAGAAAAGTATGGTGAAGAAATTGGTTTATCTATTAATATTTCACCATCACATATTCGAGAAGAAAGTATCATACAAACACTCAAGCATGCTTTGGAGATTAATAGCGTACCAGGACAGCGATTGACTATTGAAATTACAGAAGACATTATCATAGAAGGAATAGAGACGGTAGGCCCTATATTGAGGCAGTTGAGAGCGCAAAAACTTAAAATATCACTTGATGATTTTGGGACAGGCTATTCTTCGTTGAATTATTTAACACTGCTTGAATTAGATGAACTTAAAATTGATAAGTCTTTTATTGATCAAATTGAACATAGTGATAATATACATATTTTGCTAGAAAATATTATCCGATTGTCAAAACAATTGAATTTAGATGTAGTTGCAGAAGGTGTTGAAAGACAAGAGCAAAAGGATCTTTTAAGCCAGTTAAACTGCTATGTGATTCAAGGTTATTACTATGCAAAACCAGAAACGTTAGAATAAGTACAATAAAATAGTGTGAATGTTGTGAAAAACTAAATGACTTGTCCTATAAAATGTTGTATAGTAGAATTTGAAGGAATTTATGGAGGTAAAGAAAATGAAAGCAGAAATTAACAACAAATTATCGGTTATCGGGGTTGCAATTGATCTTGGTGCAGGAACGCCAGGTGTAAGTTTAGGCCCTGATGCAATGCGCTATGCAGGGGTTGTAGAAAGAATGGAAGCTTTAGGATATGATGTAGAGGATAAAGAAGATATCATTGCGAATAGAAAAGCAACATCGTCAATTCCAGATACACACTTAAAGAATCTTGAAGAAGTAGCACGTGTAAATATGGCACTATGTGCATCGGTTGATCAAGCAATGAAAGCTGGAAGATTCCCACTTGTTTTAGGTGGTGATCATAGTATTGCTATTGGAACAATTGCTGGTGTATTACAACATGTTGAAAACTTAGGTGTTATTTGGTTTGATGCCCATGGCGATATTAATACGGAAGAGACGTCTCCATCAGGAAATATTCATGGTATGCCAGTAGCAGTTAGTTTAGGATATGGACATGAACTGTTGACTAAAATTGGTGGTTTAGATAAGAAAATCAAAAAAGAAAATATTGTATTCATTGGCTGTCGTGATTTAGATGCTGGCGAAAGAAAAATGTTAAAAGAGTTTGGTGTAACGGTATTTACAATGCACGAAATTGATCGCCTTGGTATGCCTGAAGTAATGGAACGCGCGATTAAAATTGCAAGTGAAGGAACGGACGGTATCCACGTGAGTTTTGATATGGATTCTATGGACCCGACTTATGCAATCGGAACTGGAACGCTTGTACCAGGCGGATTAACTTATAGAGAGAGTCATTTGGCACTTGAAATGATTGCAGAAACAGAAAATGTAGTCAGTGCTGAATTTGTAGAAGTAAATCCAATTATCGACGTTAAGAATCAAACTGCTATTACAGCGGTTGAATTGATTGGCTCGTTGATGGGTGAGTGGCTTATCTAGAAAATATATTGAGAGTCAGTTCATAAAATGGACTGGCTCTTTTTTATTGAAAAAATGAAGGACATTGAGATAACTTTTTGCTGAATTAAAACTACTTATTTTGAAAGTAAAATCATATTGCAAAAATTGCGTTGTATGGTATGATTTAAGCTAATAGATTAAGGTATCGGGGGACTTTAAATTGGAATTTAGACCGTGTATAGACCTTCACGAGGGAAAAGTAAAACAAATTGTTGGAGGTACATTAAACGATTCTGGCGCAGAGGAAAATTTTGTTTCTGTTAAGGGGGCGGCTTATTATGCAGCGCTTTATAAAGAAGCGGGCTTAACCGGTGGCCATATAATTGCACTTGGTTCAGGTAACAAGGATCAAATAGAAAAGGCACTAAAGGCCTATCCAGGTGGTTTACAAGTTGGTGGTGGCGTAAATGCGGACAATGGCAAGTGGTATATAGACAAAGGGGCTTCTCATGTTATTGTGACGTCTTATATTTTTAGGGATGGTGCGTTTTATTTAGACCACTTAAAAAAAATGACTGAAGCGGTAGGAAAAGACCATCTTGTGATAGATTTAAGTTGTCGAAAAAAAGATGGAAAATATTACGTTGTGACAAACAAGTGGCAAACATTTACTCGGTTTGAAGTGAATGAAGAAAATATAAATTATCTATCATCTTTCTGTGACGAGTTCTTAGTTCATGCTGTAGATGTCGAGGGGTTGCGTAGTGGTATTAATGAAGAGCTTATTCAGAAGCTAAGTGAATGGGTAAAAATCCCTTGTACTTATGCTGGTGGTATAGGATCTATTGATGACATCAAACGCATTGATGAGATGAGTGATGGACGGATGAATTATACCGTTGGAAGTGCCTTGGATTTATTTGGCGGCAATATAAAATTTGATCAAGTGATTAAACTATAAAATTGAAAATGAGGAAAAATAAATGAGTGGAACAATAAGAAAAAATATTACCGTAGGAAGATGTGTTAGAGTTGTTCAAAAACATCATCAAAGAACAGGTGAATTGACTGAGGGAATGGTATCTAAATTACTCACAAAGTCACCAAATCATCCTCATGGGATTAAGGTAATGTTGGAAGATGGAACAGTAGGACGCGTAAAAGAGATTTTGTAAAACAATCAAGTGAATATTGAATTGTATGAATTTGACAGTCGTAACCCTTAATGCTATGCTTGTGATGTTATTCACAATCAGTTTTTTCGAGAAATTTCTTGAGCTAACTGATAAAAAAACAAACCCCCTTACAAAAAAGAGATGTCTGATTTGAGAGGAATTTGTGCAAACTGTTTAATAGGCTTTTTTTAAGCTGTTTTTGATTGCATAACTTCCTTTGTTAGGAAGTTTTTTTATGCGAAAAAGTGGGCTTTTCGCTAAGTGTTTGGTGGTTATAATCTAGGAGGCGTACAAATGGAAACAAAAAGCTGGATTGACCAAGTCATTAAACAAGAGGAAATTGATAAGTATCTAGTTGATGGCAAAGATTTTATTAATGAAGAGGAAATACACAAGACCCTTGAAACCAATAAGGTGTCGAGCAAGGAACGTATTAGAAGCATTATTGAAAAATCATTATCCATTAAACGATTGGATTTTGATGAAACTGCTGCATTGCTCCATGTAACGGATGATGCTTTGTGGGCAGAAATGTATGAAGCTGCGGCAGAGGTAAAGAGACGCGTATATGATAATAGAATTGTATTTTTTGCGCCTCTATATTGTGGTAATTTATGTGTAAATAGTTGTAAGTATTGTGGTTTTAGAAAAGAAAATGCAACTGAAGAACGAAAAATTTTAACTGAAAGTGAAATAAAAAAAGAAACAGAATATATATTAAATGAAGGACATAAACGTGTCATTGTGGTTTATGGGGAGCATCCTAAAACAGATGCAAAGTATATAGCTGATAGCATGAAAGCTGTTTATGATGTGGAGAGAAAGTCGGCGAACGGAAGTGTTTCGCGCATTAGACGGATTAATGTGAACGCGGCACCAATGTGTACCGATGATTTAAGAATGCTTAAGGAAGTCGGTATTGGTACTTATCAAGTATTTCAAGAATCATATCATAAAGATGTTTATAAAGATGTACATCCATCGGGATTGAAAGCGGATTATAGATGGCGTTTATATGCTCTTCATAGAGCGATGGATGCTGGTATTGATGATGTGGCAATTGGTGCTTTATTTGGCCTTTATGACTGGCGTTTTGAAGTTATGGGACTTTTACATCATACTGCGGATCTTGAGCGCCAATTTGGTATTGGACCTCATACAATTTCATTCCCTAGATTAACTAAAGCATCGGGGTCTGAGCTTAGTACTTCATCAGACTATCTTGTAAATGATGAAGATTTTAAAAAGCTTGTAACAGTTTTGAGATTGTCAGTACCTTATACTGGACTTATTATTACAGCAAGAGAAAAAGCAGAGATAAGGGATGATGTTGTCAAGGTGGGGTGTACTCAATTGGACGCTTCAACTAAAATTGGTATTGGCGCATACGATAAGGCCGCGCATAATGAAGAAGAGGATAAGCAACAATTTACAATTGGAGATAATCGTAGCCTTGATCAAGTGGTGATGAAACTTGCTGAAATGGGTAAAATTACTTCCTTCTGTACAGCGGGTTATAGATGTGGTCGTACAGGTGAGAAGATCATGAAGTTATTAGAAACAGAAACGGAAGGTAAGTTCTGTAAGCTTAATGCAGTCTTAACTTATAGAGAGTATTTAGATGATTTTGCATCACCTGAGACAAAGAAACTTGGCGAAGCACTTATTCGTAAAGAGTTAGATGAAATTAATGCAATGGATTTTTATAAGAATAATAAATTGTTGGACGTTCTAAATGATTATTATGCAAGGGTTTCGGATGGTGAGAGAGATTTATATGTCTAGGGCAGGATTTGATAGTATCGTGAATGAACTGCATGAAAGCTTTGGGATTGAAGTTGCACTTTGTGAAGTTTTTAAGAGAAGATGGTCTTTTATTTCTGGGACAGATGGATTTATAAGTGGTCAGCATAAACTTCAATTAAATGAGGAGTATGGTATAATTATTAATTGTAAGGATGATCATTTGGATGAAATTAAAAACTTATTAATCAAAAGGGGTTTGAAACTTAGATGAAAAGAGTTGCCGTTATAAGTGCTATACTAGAAAAACCGGAAGAAACACAAAATTTGTTTAATAGTATCGTCGTAGAATATAAGGATATCATTCGTGGAAGAATGGGTTTACCCTTTATTGAAGAGGATATCTCAGTTATAAGTATTACTGTAGTTGGCGAAATTGATGCCATTAACAGTTTAAATGGAAAACTTGGTAAGATCCCACATACACAAGTTAAGACATCCATTTCGAAGAAAGAAATTGAATAGAATAAAGGCAATGTTAAAAAAAGCCCTCTCCACATTTAAAATGATGGAGAGGGCTTTATTTAATTCATTTTACATATAGGCTTTCAAACATTCTGGTGTCTCACCAGAAATACTAATGCTAATTTCAAAATTTACTTTATAGTGCTCAGAAACACCATTAAGCTTTTCTAACCATTTACAAATTTCCTCAGGTGTCATGATATAGACATTTAAGATACCATCAAGAAAAACACGCTGAATGTCATAATTAGACCCTAATAGACCGTGTAAAAATGCAATAAACTCATTAGAAGAATCTAATGGATACTCAGAAATATTTATAAATCGGATATCGTGGTTGATTTCTAAAATACTTTCACGAGATTCACCGATAAAAACAACGTCACCTTTGGCTGTTTTAAGTAAATCATTTGCGTTTTTGATCATATCTTTAGTTTTGCCTTCACCTGGATTGCTGATAAGTAATTTAATCATAGTGGCCTCCTCATTATGTTATGCAATTGTTACCTATACCTTATTTTACCGCTATTTTATCTTAAATTCCACATATATTATTAGAATAATCGAAAAACTTTGATAATTTTATCAAGACCTATTTTATAGGTAGAAAATGGGTATAAGAGTGGTAACTGTTTAGGTGGTGAAAAAGAATGCGGATAGAAGGATTGATTTTAGCAGCAGGATTGTCTTCAAGGGCACCAAATTTTAAAATGACTCTGCCTTTTGGGGAAATAACTGTACTTGAAAGTGCTATAAAAAGCATGCTGCCACATTGTGAACGGATTGTTGTGGTTGGCGGTCATCAACAAGAGCGATTAGTTGCTATTTGTCAAAATTATGATGCTGTGGAACTTGTCGTTAATGAAGCTTATCAAGAAGGAATGTTTTCTTCTATTAAATGTGGGCTGGCACATCTAAAATGTGATCGGTTTTTTATGATGCCAGGCGATTATCCTATGATAGGGAGCGCCGTCTATGAACGCTTGCTTAGTCAAGGGGGGGCAGTGGTTATTCCAAGTTATAACAAGCGTGCAGGGCATCCAATTTTAATAGAGGGGACTTATATTGAATCTTGCTTACAAGAAGATGCCTTTAGGACTATGCGAGATTTTATAAAAACGTTAGAAGTTCATTATGTCACGGTCTTAGATGAAGGGATACTAATGGATTTAGATACAGGAGAAGACTACGAAAAAATGAAAAGGAGGTATAAAGTTGCAAATAAGTGATAGAACAGATCGGATTGATAGCCGTGACAAAATTAGTGGACAAACTAAATATATTGAAGATTTACATTTTAAGGAACTTCATTATGCGCGAACTTTAAGGAGTACAGTTGCCAGAGGACGTATTGTTTCTATAAATTATCCTGCCCCAGTTCAAGGAATTTGGGTTGTTGATCGATCTGATGTTCCACAGAATAATGATGTGGCTATGATCGAACATGATATGCCTGTTTTTGCCAACGATGAAGTGAATTACTATGGTGAAGCAATTGCTCTTGTCGTTGGGCAAGATAAGAACGCAATTATAGAATTTATGCGTGATATTGAAATTGTTTACGAGCCACTAACAACTGTTTTTAAGATGTCGGAAGCACGACAAAAATCGGGTTATACCTTTACGGATCATACATATAAAAAAGGGGATTTGGAGACCCTTGACTTTGATACCCTCGTTGAAAACACCTATAAAACAGGTTATCAGGAGCAACTTTACATGGAGAAACAAGGGGTCGTAGCCATCTTGGAGAATGATATAGCAACTGTCTATGGGTCTCTACAATGTCCTTATTATGTCAAGAATGCTTTGATGCATTGTATAGGCTACGATCAAGATCACGTACGCGTCATACAAACAGCGACTGGTGGGGCTTTTGGAGGCAAAGAAGAATATCCATCCTTGATTGCCTGTCAGGCTATGGTTGCGGCTTTAAAGGTTAAGGCGCCTGTTCGTCTTATATTTGATAGAAGAGAAGATATTGCTTTTACAACGAAACGACATCCAGCAGAAATAGAGATAAAAACATATTTAAAAGAAGGCAAGATTGTCGGTATGTCTTGTCTTGTTGACTTAGATTCAGGTCCTTACTTAGGGTTATCAGATGTGGTATTGCAACGTTCTCTTTTTACATTGACTGGGTGTTATGCTATCGACAACCTTATAGTTCGTGGTCGGACCCTTAAGACAAATAATGTCTTTGCAGGTGCATTTAGAGGCTTTGGCGCACCTCAGAGCATGTTTGCACTTGAACAACACATGAATCAGTTGGCGAAAAAACTTAAGCAAGACCCAATTGCTTTTAGACGTCCTTATTTTGTTGAAAAAGGCATGGAAACTTCAACTAGTGGATTCTTTCATGAAGATATTTACTTAGATCAAATGGCAGATAAGTTAATAGCTATGAGTGACTATCAACAGTTGAAAGATCAAGCAAAAGAACCCTATGTGGGTCTAGGAGTGGCTTTTGTCCCTCATGGTGGTGGTTTTACAGGGAGTGGTGAAGCAGAGCATATTAAGGCGATTGTTAAGTTAAGAAAAGCTTCAAATGGACAAATAGAAATCCTTGTGTCCAATGTCGAAATGGGGCAAGGGGCTAAAACAGCACTTTCTAAAATTGTCGCTTCTGTACTGGAGATTGAAATAGGGCGGATTGTCTATAAAGACCCAGATACTAAGTATGTACCAGACTCCGGACCAACAGTAGCTTCTAGGACGACTATGGTGGTTGGTAACCTCTTGTCTAAGGCCGCTAAGCGATTGAAGCATCAACTAGAGGCACCAGGCGAAATTCTTGTAACAGAACACTTTAAACAACCCGATTATGTTGTGTGGAATCAAGAGAAAATGTGTGGAAATGCATATATGGCTTATTCTTGGTCGGCTGTTTTAGCAAAGGTCCACGTGGACCCAGTGACATTAGAAATTACAACAAGCGATATTTATGGTGTCTATGATGTTGGGATTCCTATTGATGAACGACTCTTAATTGGGCAAATTGAAGGTGGTGTTGTTCAAGGACTTGGTTATGGACTGATGGAACAAATGACTTCTAATGAAGGTATTATTCAACAAAATTCTTTTGAATCTTATACGGTCCCAACAGCCTGTGATATTCCCAAAATTCATAGCGATTGGATTGAAAATAGATATGTTGATGGTCCCTTTGGCGCAAAATCTGTTGGTGAACTAACATTGGTTGCAGTTGCACCAGCAGTGGCTTCGGCCGTGGAAGATGCTATTGGAAAAGCCATTTGTCAAATACCTGTAAGACCGGAAATGCTTTTGGAGGTGCTAAATGAGGACCATTGAATTTGTATTAAATGGCCAGACTGTTTCAGTCAAAACATCACTTTCTCGCCGTTTGCTAGATGTTTTGCGAGAAGATTTTCGCTTTACAGGAACCAAAGAAGGATGTGGTGAAGGTGAGTGCGGCGCTTGTGTTGTTTTTTTAAACGACCAGCTTGTGAATTCTTGCTTGCTACCAATGAATGCAGTGATTGGACAAAATGTTTTGACCATAGAAGGATTTTCTCAAACTAGAAGATATAAGGAAATAGAAAATGCTTTTGTTGACGCTGGGGCCGTTCAGTGTGGGTTTTGTACGCCAGGTATGGTCATGGCAACAGAATATTTACTTAAAAACTATAAACATCCTACAGAAGACCAAATTAAAGAAGGTCTTTCGGGGAATATTTGTAGGTGTACAGGCTATCAAGCCATATTGACAGCAGTCAAACGACTTTTTGAGGAGGTGGAATCCCTTTGATTAAAAATATTCGACCAGAAAGTTACGCTGAATTATTGGAACTTCTGAATGAGGAAGACCTTTATGTTTTTGCAGGTGGAACAGATTTAATGATTCGAAAAAGACAGTGGCAAGGAGCGGAGAGGCGGTTTGATAGACCAATCGTTTATATTAGTCATTTAAAA
>Ga0193962_1001188_pt1 | contig 12169 bp, 9 predicted proteins | sample FB_5_MG_FD_140335 | JGI IMG/M metagenome (GOLD analysis project Ga0193962, IMG submission 140335) | Microbial mat bacterial communities from the Broadkill River, Lewes, Delaware, United States - FB_5_MG | ecosystem: Environmental > Aquatic > Freshwater > River > Microbial mats | place: USA...
GACACATGATGGAGAGCCTGTAATAGAAGCCTTACTCGCTTCAGGCGCATTAGGACAAAAAAATGGGCGAGGTTTTTATGAATACGAGTCCGGTGCAGGTGGCGGGCGAAATAAAACCGCATCCTCAGCGGCGCAGCTCATCATTAATGAGCGCCTACAAGCCAGTGATGAAGTTTCGGACGAAGAAATCGTTGATCGCTTAATGATCCCGCTATGTACAGAGTCCATTCGCTGCCTAGAAGACGGCATTGTCACGAGTGCAGCTGAGGTTGATATGGGGTTAATTGCAGGGCTGGGCTTTCCTCGTTTTCGCGGAGGAGCCTTACGTTATGTTGACTCGATAGGGTTGCAGGCCTTTGCTAAAAAAATTGAAAAGTATCATCAACACGGTGCCTTGTATCACGTAACGAATGGGCTCCGTAAAAGCATCGATTCAGGCAGCACATATTACTAACCCTGACTCAGCCGTGCCATAAAGCGGCCCTAAGTGGATAAACAAAGGACGGGCTTAAGGCCTACCTTTACAGGAGATAACCATGAGTGATTATAAACACCCTTATCGAGATGCTGAGTTTATATTGAATGAGCTGGTGGGTTTCGACCAGTTGTGTGCCGATGCTGGACTTGAAGACATTAACAGTGAGCTGGCAGATGTGATTCTAACTGAGGCCGGTAAATTAGGAGCCGATGTATTAGCGCCACTCAATTATATCGGTGATACGCAAGGCGCCACGTTAAGCCCGCAAGGGGTTGTGGAGACGCCGGGGTTTAGCGCCGCCTATGCTCAGTATGTTGAAAACGGTTGGCCGTCTTTAACAGCAAAAGAAGAGTTTGGTGGCCAGAATCTTCCCAACGTTTTAGGCACAGCGGTGAATGAAATTTGGCACACGGCTAATATGTCGTTTGCATTATGTCCCATGCTGACCCAAGGGGCTATTGAGTCGTTAGTGCATCATGGTAGTGATGCATTGAAGGAAAACTACTTACCTAAGTTGGTAAGCGGTGAGTGGACCGGCACAATGAATTTAACTGAGCCAGATGCTGGCTCGGACCTGGCGGCCATTAAAGCGCGTGCTACCCCAGAAGATGATCACTACCGAATTACCGGCCAAAAGATCTTTATCACCTGGGGTGATCATCAAATGACTGAAAATATAGTGCATTTGGTGTTAGCGCGTTTGCCGGACGCACCTGCTGGTGTAAAAGGCATTTCTTTGTTTATCGTGCCTAAGTTTTTGCTGGATGAGCAAGGCAACCCCGCTCAGCTAAATGATGTTAGTTGCGTGTCTTTGGAGCATAAGCTTGGCATTCATGGCAGCCCAACTTGCGTTATGAGTTTTGGAGATAATGGCGGGGCGGTTGGCTATATTGTTGGCGAACCGCATCAAGGTTTATCTTATATGTTCACGATGATGAACCACGCACGCCAAAGTGTGGGTTTACAGGGCGTGGCAATTTCTGAACGCTCTTACCAACTGGCGGTTCAATACGCTAAAGATCGACTTCAAGGCACTCGAAAAGACGGCAGCCGTTTCCCTATTATTGAGTTTCCTGATGTGCGCCGCATGTTAATGCAGATGAAAGCGTCAATTGAAGCCATGCGCGGTCTCGCGTATGTCGCCGCCGCAGAAACAGATCGAGTACACAGCGCTACTGATACCTCCCAGGCGAAACATCATCAAGATCGAGTCGATTTGCTGACACCTATTGTGAAAGGTTGGATTACCGAGGTAGCTCAAGAGTTAACTTACTTGGGCGTTCAAGTACATGGCGGTATGGGCTTTATCGAAGAAACCGGTGCTGCTCAGCATTATCGCGATGCACGTATCCTCACGATTTATGAAGGAACAACAGGCATTCAAGCGTTGGACTTAGTAGGCCGTAAAACGCTTATGAATAAGGGAACGGTATTGTCTGCTTTGCTGGATGAAATAGCTCAGGTGCAACAGGAGTTAGCCGCCTCTAGCGCATTACAAAGTGAAGCGCGCGCACTGGATACAGCATTAACTGCAGCTCATGATGCGCTGCAATGGTTACTCGATAATGCTGAAAAAGACGCCTCTGTTGCAGGTAGCATTAGCGTTAATTTCATGATGATGATGGGGTATGTGTGTGGTGGTTGGGTGATGGGGCAGTCTGCTCTTAAAGCGCAGGCTCTGCTGAGCGCGGGACAAGGTGACAGTGCCTTCTTACACAGTAAATTGATTACCTCGGCTTTTTACTGTGATCACTTGTTGCCTCGCGCAACTGGCTTGCTCGCGGTGATTAAAGCGGGGAGTCAAAGTGTTATGTCGTTACCCAATGATCAGTTCTAAACCTTGCTAGGCCATTCATGTGCAGGGAATTAATTAACCAAGAGTAGAGACGTAAGCGATGAAAGTATTAGTAACAGTGAAGCGCGTTATTGATTACAACGTGAAGGTTCGTGTTAAACCGGATAATTCAGATGTCGATTTGGCCAATGTGAAAATGGCCTTAAATCCATTTTGCGAAATCGCTGTGGAAGAGGCGGTGCGTCTTAAAGAAAGCGGAAAAGTGTCGGAGGTCGTTGTGGCTTCGATAGGGCCTAAGGCCTGCCAAGAGCAAATTCGCACGGCTTTGGCGCTGGGGGCTGATCGTGGCATCCACATTGACACTCCTGATATGCCCGAATCGTTAGTGGTTGCTAAATTGCTGGCTAAAGTGGTGGAAGCTGAGGCTCCCGATTTGGTGGTTATGGGCAAGCAATCTATCGATGGCGATAACAACCAGACAGGACAAATGTTGGCTGCTTTACTGGGCCGTCCCCAGGCGACTTTTGCCTCGGTTGTTAACCTAGAAGAGGGGAAGGCCGTTGTCACGCGTGAGGTTGATGGGGGCCTGCAAACATTGTCTTTGATGCTTCCTGCTATCGTAACAACGGACTTGCGTTTGAACGAGCCACGCTATGCCTCGCTGCCCAATATTATGAAAGCTAAGAAAAAACCATTGGATGTTACGACCCCAGAAAGCTTGGGTGTTGAAATGACCGTGCATACCCGTGTGCTGTCAGTAGAGCCGCCGGCTGAGCGCTCAGGCGGTATTCAAGTGAAGAGCGTAGATGAGTTAATCGACAAACTAAAGAATGAGGCAAAGGTGATCTAATGGCTATTTTGATTCTTACCGAGCACGATAATCAGTCCCTCAAAAGTGCAACGCTTAATGCTGTAACGGCCGCAGAGCAGATAGGAGGCGAAATCCATTTGCTTGTTGCAGGTTTTAATTGCGGCGCTGTTGCAGAACAAGCGGCACAGGTTAATGGCGTGAGTCGCGTGATACTTGCGGATAACCAAGCCTACCAGAATGGGCTAGCAGAAAACGTATCGGCATTAATGGTTGAGTTGGCAGGCGATTATTCTCACCTTTTGGCAGCATCAACAAGCCATGGCAAAAACTGCATGCCACGGGTAGCGGCCTTACTGAATGTCGCGCAAATATCTGATATCTGTGGCGTTGAATCTGCGGATACATTTCGTCGCCCTATTTATGCTGGTAATGCGATCGCCACTGTTCAAGCTTTGGATGAGGTAAAAGTTATTACGGTACGAGGTACTGCTTTTGACCCCGCATTAGGTTCGGGCGCATCTGCCACTATTGATTCAATAACATCGGTTCATTTATCAGAAGCGGTGCAATTCGTTAATGAAGAACTTGCAGAATCGGAGCGTCCTGAGCTTACGGCGGCTAACACCGTTGTATCAGGCGGTCGCGGCTTGGGTAACGGGGAAAACTTTGGCTTGTTGGAGTCTCTTGCTGACAAGTTAGGTGCCGCAGTTGGGGCATCGCGTGCGGCCGTGGATGCGGGCTTTGTGCCTAATGATATGCAGGTAGGCCAAACGGGTAAAATTGTGGCGCCTAATCTTTATATCGCGGTAGGTATTTCTGGTGCCATTCAACATTTAGCGGGTATGAAAGACTCTAAAGTCATTGTGGCCATCAACAAAGATGAAGACGCTCCCATTTTCCAAATAGCGGATTATGGCCTAGTGGCGGATTTATTTGAGGCTGTCCCAGAGTTAACGCAAAAGCTATAAGTTATTCACACAAAGAAAGGTAATGTCTCATATGCGCGAATCTATGGAATTTGATGTTGTCATCGTTGGAGCGGGACCATCTGGGTTATCTGCCGCGTGTCGGCTCATGCAGTTAGCATCAGAAAACGCTTATGAGCTAACAGTCTGTGTGGTCGAAAAGGGCTCGGAGGTGGGAGCGCATGTTTTGTCGGGTGCGGTTGTTGAACCCCGAGCATTGGAAGAGCTGTTTCCTGACTGGCAGGACCGCGGCGCACCACTGACCGTGCCTGTTAAAGAAGACCAGTTGTTTATGCTACGTAACGCGACTAAAGCCATTAAGTTGCCAAACATGCTTGTCCCCAAAACTATGCATAATCAAGGTAACTATGTAGCCAGTGTTGGTAATCTAAGCCGCTGGTTGGCTGAGCAGGCAGAGCAGTTAGGTGTGGAAATATTCCCCGGCTTCGCCGCTGCTGAAGTACTTTACCATGAAGATGGCAGTGTTAAAGGCGTCGCTACCGGCGATATGGGGGTGGCGGCAGACGGTTCTCAAAAAGACAGCTATATGCCAGGTATGGAGCTGCATGCAAAATACACCTTGTTTGCCGAAGGTTGTCGCGGTCATTTGGGAAAGCAGTTGTACCAGCGTTTTGACTTAAGTAAAAATGCTGATGCTCAGCATTATGCTATTGGTATTAAAGAGCTATGGGACATCGATCCCACTTTACACGATCCGGGGCGAGTTATTCACGGGTCTGGCTGGCCGTTAGATAACGATGCTAGCGGAGGCTTTTTTCTTTATCACACCGATAACAACCAGGTAGTGGTTGGGCTGATTGTTGACCTAAATTACGCCAATCCTTACTTGAGCCCCTTTGATGAATTCCAGCGTTTAAAACATCACCCTGTTTTAAAGCAGTACTTAACGGGTGGGAAACGTGTTGCTTATGGCGCTAGAGCTATTGCTAAAGGTGGACTAAATGCCTTGCCAGAGATGACTTTTCCGGGTGGTTTACTCATCGGTTGTGAAGCGGGCACCTTGAACTTTGCCAAAATTAAGGGCACGCATACGGCTATGAAATCCGGCATGATTGCCGCCGAAACAGTCTTTGCATCGTTAAAAGAAGGGGATCAAGGCGGGCAGGTATTAGCGGATTTTAACGTGGCTTTTAAAGGATCATGGTTGTATAGCGAGCTTTATCAATCGCGCAACTTTGGGCCTGCATTGCACAAGTTTGGTACTTATTTAGGGGGCGCATTTAACGTATTAGATCAAAATATATTGGGCGGTAAGCTACCTGTTACGTTACGCGATCTCAAAGAAGATTATGCTCAAATGCGACCAGCTGCTGAGTTTTCACCTATCTCTTATCCCAAACCGGATGGGGTAATTAGTTTTGATAAGTTGAGCTCGGTATTCCTGTCGAATACGAACCATGAAGAGGATCAGCTGTGTCATTTGACGCTAAAAGATCCAGATATCCCGCTAACCGTTAATCTGCCTGTTTACGCAGAGCCGGCTCAACGTTATTGCCCCGCAGGTGTTTACGAAGTGATTGAAGACGCTGATGGGCCGCGTTTCCAGATCAATGGGCAAAACTGTGTTCATTGTAAGACATGCGACATTAAGGACCCTTCTCAAAATATTGTATGGGTATCACCTGAAGGAGGCGGGGGGCCGAATTACCCTAATATGTAATTTGCTTATGTAGAAGAGAACTAAGAGGACATTGGCGCTGCGCAGAGTAAAGCTAGAAAGTGTAAGGAAAGGTTCCCATGCGCATGCGCCGATACTGACTAGGTGATATCCCCATGATTTTTTTGAAGATACGAGAAAAGTAATAAGCATCCTCATAACCTACAGCAAAGCTAATCTCATTGATCGATTTGGTGGTTACATCGAGCAGGTGGCAAGCGCGCTCCACTTTAAGATGGATAAAGTGGTTGATTGGAGTGGTACCTGTGAGCTCCTTATATTTTTTAATAAAATGAAATTTAGACAGGCTAACCGTTTCTGCTAACGCCTCAAGTTCAAGTTGCTCATGTACGCGTGCTTGCATCAAGCTATGTACCCGCTCTAGATCGAAATTGTGGGCCGCTTGCTGTTTGGCTAACGGTTGCAGTTGCGCGATGTGAGTCAGAATTTGACGAAGCAGGCTGGCGGTGTGAACAAACGCATTTATGTTGTAGCTATATTGTCGGCATTCGAGTAATGATTCAAAGTCGCTGGTTAATCTAGAATGGATGCCTAAAGGGAATACGTAGTTATTGCTGTTAATCGCAAGATAGTCAATAAAGTCTTCACTTTTATCCCCTGAAAAATGTACCCAGTAAATAGTCCACGGTGTGGCTTCCGAGGCTTTGTATGCATGCGCTACGCCCTTGGGTAAGCAAATAATATCACCGGCTTTGACAGTATGTATTTGGTTGTTAATCGTTAGTTTTCCCTCCCCATCAAGACAGTAAATCATGAGGTAGTCATCATGCTTATTCCTCGACATTGTGTGGTTTAAAGCTTGTTTGTAGTAGCCTAAACCTAGCGGGTAAAGGTCTTTAGCTAATGGATGCTGGCTAAGCAACGACACCATTTTGCGAGGCACAACAAAGCGGCTGCTATCGGGTGGAAGTGGCCAGTCAGACGGTTGGCTCATCGTGTTAGACCTTTGGATTAAAGGAGTGGTTAAAAATAACAATATAGTCCATTAATTCAGCAAGATTATCAATCCCTAGGCTGTAAGTGCTGTGCTTAAATGGTCTTCAATGTAACGCTAGAGCACGATGTTAAGAATAGCTTTAAGCGGTTATCCACCCTAAAAAAATAAGAAATAAGGTACTTATAATGACTCAACAAGTTGCGCTTTTAATTAATGGTGAGCTGGTCACTAGTCAGTCAGACAACTGGATTCCTGTGACGAATCCAGCAACACAAGAGGTGATAGCGCAGGTGCCATGCGCAACAGAGGCCGAGGTAGAGCTTGCTGTCGATGCGGCAAAAGCGGCATTTACTGTTTGGAAGGAAACTCCGGTAGGTGAGCGTGCTCGTTTAATGCTTCGCTATCAAGCGTTGTTAAAAGATCATCATGACGAGATAGCTAAAGTACTGGCTTTGGAAACGGGGAAAACTTTTGAGGATGCAAAAGGCGACGTTTGGCGTGGCATAGAAGTGGTTGAGCATGCTTGTAATATTGCTTCCCTTAGTATGGGAGAAACCGTAGAAAATGTAGCGCGTAAGATCGATTGTTACAGTATTACTCAACCATTGGGTGTGTGTGTTGGTATTACGCCGTTTAATTTCCCCGCGATGATTCCTTTGTGGATGTTCCCAATGGCGATAGCGTGCGGTAATACCTTTGTTCTCAAGCCGTCTGAGCAAGACCCCTTAACCCCAATGCTATTAGCTAAGTTGTTTCAAGAGGCGGGTGCACCCGCGGGCTTGTTGCAAGTAGTCCACGGTACTAAAAATGTTGTTAATCAACTCCTAACACACAAAGACACCCCGGCTATCTCGTTTGTTGGTTCGGTGGCCGTGGGTGAACACATCTACCGTACAGGCACGGATCACATGAAGCGTGTACAGGCTTTTGCTGGCGCCAAAAATCATATGGTTATTATGCCGGATGCCGCTAAAAACCAGGTGATTAATAGCATAGCAGGTGCTTCGGTGGGGGCTGGCGGCCAACGTTGTATGGCTATTTCGGTGGCGGTATTTGTTGGTAATGCACGGGAATGGATTCCTGAGGTCCGAGATGCGTTAGCAAAAGTACGCCCAGGTGCATGGGATGACTCTGGAGCTGGGTATGGTCCACTGATTAACCCGCAGGCCAAAGAACGAGTATTGCGATTTATCCAAGAAGGTAAAGACGCCGGTGCTGAGTGTATTTTAGATGGTTCAGACTGTGTAGTTGATGGCTACCCCAACGGTAATTGGGTAGGCCCTACTATGTTTCGTCATGTGACAACAGATATGTCTATTTATCAAGAAGAGATCTTTGGACCGGTACTGATTGCGTTAGAAGTCGAGACATTAGATGAGGCTATCAAACTTATTAACGATAACCCTTATGGTAATGGAACCTCGATGTTTACTTCTTCTGGTGCGGCTGCTCGTAAATACCAGCATGAGATTAAAGTGGGCCAAGTTGGTATCAATGTTCCCGTACCCGTGCCTTTGCCTATGTTTTCATTTACAGGTTGGAGAAAGTCTTTTTACGGAGACCAGCATGCCTATGGAAAACAGGCTGTGCGTTTTTATACCGAAACGAAAACGGTTACCGCGCGTTGGTTTGAAGATGATATCGATACTGGAGTGAATACCAGTATTAACCTCAAATAAGAGGCAGGTGCCCACGGGTAAAGGTGGGCACTCATTCACAATCAATTACGATCCCTTGTATTAATAAGAATAAAAGTGAGCAAAGCCCAATATGCTTTGCTAACAAAGGAGAGGCTGATGGATTTTGAGCTAAATGAAGATCAAATTGCATTTTCCGACATGGCGCGTGCGTTCTCACTCAATGAGATGGAACCCTATGCTGCAGAGTGGGATCAGCAGCAGATTTTCCCCGTTGAGGTTTTACAAAAAGCGGGTGAGCTAGGCTTTTGTGGTTTGTATACACCTGAGGATGTGGGTGGCTTGGGCTTGGGGCGATTAGACGCCAGCATCATTTTTGAACAGCTTGCCATGGGGTGTACATCCACGACGGCTTTTATCACGATTCACAACATGGTCACGTGGATGATCGCGGAGTTTGGTGATCCAGAAACGCGACAGACGTGGTGCCCAGAATTAACCGCGGGTACGAAACTGGCATCCTATTGTTTAACCGAACCCAATGCGGGCTCGGACGCCGCCTCGCTGAAGACCTCAGCACGTAAAGAACACGATAGTTACGTACTCAATGGAAGCAAAATCTTTATATCAGGAGCCGGTGCAACAGACGTATTGGTTGTGATGGCGCGTACGGGAGCAGAGGGGGCTAAGGGTATTTCGGCGTTTGCGGTCGATGCGAAAACGCCGGGCATTACTTACGGTCGCAAAGAAGAAAAAATGGGCTGGAATAGCCAGCCTACACGATTGATTACATTTGAAGATGTCAAAGTGCCCGCCCAGTGTTTGCTGGGACGCGAAGGTGACGGTTTTAAAATTGCAATGAAGGGGCTTGATGGCGGGCGCATTAATATTGCGACTTGCTCTGTAGGCACAGCTCAAGCCGCACTTAATCGCGCTGTCCAGTATATGGGAGAACGCTCACAGTTTGGTCAATCATTGGAAAATTTCCAAGCGCTACAATTTAAGATATCCACTATGAACACGGAGCTTGTTGCAGCCCGACAAATGGTGCGCCTTGCAGCAAATAAGCTTGATAACAAACACCCCGACCGCTCCACCTACTGCGCTATGGCCAAGCGTTTTGCAACCGACGTTGGTTTTAACGTCTGTGATGAAGCGCTTCAAATTTTTGGTGGCTATGGTTACATCAAAGAGTACCCCATGGAGCGTTACGTTCGCGACAGTCGGGTGCATCGCATTTTAGAAGGCACTAATGAAATTATGAACGTCATTATCGCCCGCCGATTATTACTCAAAGATGCAGCCCAGATTTTATAAGTGAGTCAGTTTTAGGGGGCTCAAGAGAGAGTTAACAAGGAGTCATTGTAATGATGAGTGACACGCTGATAGTAGATAAAAAAGGGCACATAGCGGTTATCACTATGAATAATCCCCCAGCCAATACTTGGACAGTATCTAGTTTAAACCAATTAGTGTCCATGATTGAGGCGCTCAATCAAGACGAACAAATTTATAGCTTAGTGTTAAAAAGCAGCAACGAAAAATTCTTTTGTGCCGGTGCTGATTTAAACCTTTTTGCAGATAGCGATCGAACGGTAGCCAGAGACATGGCCCGAAGTTTTGGTGAAGCGTTTGAGGCGCTGTCCCAGTTCCGGGGTGTTTCGATTGCTGCGATTAATGGGTGGGCTATGGGCGGGGGGCTTGAAGTTGCTTTAGCGTGTGATTTACGTGTCGCTGAAGAGCACGTTCAAATGGCATTACCCGAAGCTAAAGTCGGTTTGTTACCTTGTGCAGGAGGGACGCAAAACCTAACTCTGCTGGTGGGTGAGGGCTGGGCAAAACGCATGATCTTATGTGGCGAGCGAGTCACAGCGCCCAAAGCGCTAGATATTGGCCTGATTGAAGAGATGGTACCCACAGGAAAGTCGCTGGAACGTGCCATGGAAATGGCTGAGCAAGTGGGTGAGCAAAGCCCCAAAGCTGTTGCCGCCTGTAAACAGCTTATTCAATCCAATAGAACGCGTCACTGGAATCAAGGGTACATGCTTGAGCGTGAGTTGTTCGTCGATCTTTTTCATACACGAGATCAAAAAGAGGGTGTTAATGCTTTTTTGAGTAAACGTAAAGCTGAATGGAAAAACCGTTAAGCAGGAAAGGAGGGTAACGCATGACTCACGTTTTATTGACTGAGCACCCAACGCACCAAGGTAAGCGCATTATGGAGATCTGCCTGAATGCAGAAAAGTCATTAAATGCACTGACCCTAGATATGGTACGCACCATTCAAACCGCCTTGGACCAATATGTAACCGATGATTCGGTTGTCGCCATTATATTGGATGGCAGTGGGGAGAAGGCGCTTTGTGCTGGCGGTGATGTGGTCAGCTTATACCGTTCAATATCCGGGGAAGGCGATGCGAGCTTCCCCGAGCAATTCTTTACTGATGAATACCGCCTGGACTATACGATTCACACTTACCCAAAACCAATAATTTGTTGGGGAAGCGGAATAGTTATGGGAGGTGGAATGGGGTTGATGAATGGTTGTAGCCATCGCGTGGTGACTGAATCCACGCTTATGGCAATGCCGGAAGTCACAATTGGTTTGTATCCCGATGTGGGCGGTTCTTGGTTTTTACACAGAACACCGGGGCGTACGGGTCTCTTTATGGGGTTAACAGGTAGTCGAATGAATGCCGCAGACGCTTTGTTTTTGAATTTAGCGGATCGTTTCGTGCTGACAAGTCAGCGAAGTGATTTATTAAGCGGCTTGGAGCGAGCAACGTGGGAAGGCGATTTACATGCAGTCGTTGGCCGAGTTCTGCGAGACCTTGAAGAAAACTCCGCCGCTATGCGACAGAGCATTACCTCGCCAGTAAGCACGCATTTTGATGTGATCCAGAAAGTAACTGATCAAGACTCGGTTGAGCAAATAGTATCCGCACTGCTTTCTTTAGATACCGACGATACATGGTTGCAACGTGCACAGAAATCGATAGCTCATGGAAGCCCGCTTGCTCTTCATATGATTTTTAAACAGCTACAACGAACATTGCACATGTCATTAAAAGAGGTGTTTGAGTCTGAGCTCGCGCTCTCGGTGCAATGCTGTCGTTATCGGGAGTTTCCAGAAGGGGTGCGCGCATTACTAGTGGATAAAGATGGTAAACCGAATTGGACGTTTAGTTCAGTGCAAGAGGTGGATAAAACGGTAGTCGAGTCGCTGTTTGTCTCCCCGTGGGCAACCAGTCCATTAGCGAATTTATAGGCTTAATCGGCCAAGAACAAGCGTTATTGGCAACGTTTGATGACACATAATGATAAAAATAAGGACAAAAAAATGGCAACGATAGGGTTTATTGGTTTAGGCAATATGGGTGGCCCAATGGCCATTAATCTTGTTAACGCAGGCCATACCGTACAGGTATTTGATTTATCAACGGATGCCGTGTCAAAGGTTGTAAATGAAGGGGGAATAGCCACAGCCACGGCTGTTGAAGCGGTGGCCGAAGCCGATGTGGTTATTTCGATGCTTCCCGCTGGCAAACACGTTTTGGCGCTGTATGTAGAGGGAGATTCGCCGCTATTTGACCATGTGAAAGACGACGTGTTGATAATTGACTCTTCAACGATTGATGCGAGTACAGCAACACAAGTCGCTGCCCAGGCGCAAAGCCGCGGTATTGGTTTTATTGATGCCCCAGTGTCTGGTGGGGTAGGCGGCGCAAAGGCTGGTACGTTGGCGTTTATGGTCGGTGCGAGTGAAGAACAGTTTGCAAAAGCTAAGCCTTTTTTAGCCTGCATGGGTAAGAATATTTTCCATGCTGGTTCGCATGGTGCAGGGCAA